>Ga0268299_1000631_pt1 | contig 97840 bp, 68 predicted proteins | sample NOBtaG_FD_193484 | JGI IMG/M metagenome (GOLD analysis project Ga0268299, IMG submission 193484) | Activated sludge microbial communities from bioreactor in Nijmegen, Gelderland, Netherland - NOB reactor | ecosystem: Engineered > Bioreactor > Aerobic > Activated sludge | place: Netherlands...
GAACAATGGATGGCGCAACCTACCAGGAACTCTTCGACCAGTTCCAACTCGCCGCCGGCGGCATCAGCTTCTCCGCCTTCTACCGCTACGCGCGAAGACGCCGCGCCGTCGCCCGAATCGCCGACCTAGCCGGCGAAACCCCGCCCACCGTCGACATCGCGACGCATAGTGCCACCAACCAGACACTCGACAGCGCCGACGGCGCAAGGAGAACCTCTCGAATGCAACCCCACGCAAGCCCCGAAGCGGCTCGCCGGCTTGCCCATGGAGCGAAGCGAAGTGGGCTTGCCCATGGAGCGAAGCGAAGTGGGCTTGCCCATGGAGCGAAGCGAAGTGGGTTGGCGACGGATCACCAACCCCGCCCCCAAACCCCCGCTTCACCCGAAAACATCGCCAGCCCGCCAAGCGAGTTCGACGACATTCGCTTGGAATTCGCCGCCGCGCGCTACGTCTGCAAATACATGATCGGCCTCATCCAAAGCGGCAAGGCGACGGCGCGGCAGGTCGAGCGATTAGCCAATGCCTACAGCAAGACGGCGAGCGTGCAGATCAACCGCGACCGCGTGGCGGCACAGATCGAGCATCAGCGCGAGCGCGTTGAGATCGCCCACAAGTCATTGCAGATTCGCGCCGATGCGCTGGCCGCGAACGCAGACGGCGCGAAGTCCGGCGGCGCGAAGGGCAAATCGAGCCCGCATCCAGATGCGCCGACCGCCGACGCGCCCTGGGGGCGCAAGGCCGATGGCACTCCGACGACGCGCGAGGAATTTTTGACGCGGCTCGATCAGGCCTGCGCCGACATTTACGGCCTCGACCTCAAGTACGGCCCCAAGCCGATCATCAAGCGCTTCCCCGGCGATCATTTGCCGCCGGAACTTCGCACGCCGGAGAACATCGCCGCCGGGCAGCGAGGGTTACTCCCGCACGAAATCGAAGGCGAGCGCAAGGCGAAGGAAGATCGGATTCGCCGCGCGGAATTCGACGCGAAGCGTGACGCCGATGAGGCGGCGAAGAATGCCGAGGAGGCCGCGCGCTTCGCCGAAGAGGCCCAGCGTCGCCGCGAGGAGTTTGAGAAGGCGATGAAGAGTTCGCCCGTGTCGCCCGGCGCGGATGGGTCGATCGCATCGCCCGGCGTGGAGTATTCGCCCGCGTTATCCAACGCGGATTGTTCGCCCCCGTCGACCAGCGCCGACAAGCACCACCCGAACGGCGGCGCGGCGTGTCATGGCGATGGCACCTCTCCAGTGGTGGGCAGTGCCCACCCTACGGCCTCGGTCGACGCGAGCCCTTCACCGCCTGAAGCCCCGAAGCTCCCCGGCACCGAGGCCCAGCGCCAGGCCAAACTGCGCGCCGAGCGCCGCGCCGAATGGGAGGAAAAGCACAGAAAGGAATTCCCGCCCCCGCAAAAGTGCGAGCGCCCCGACACCCTTGACGATCTGCTCAAACCCAAAAGCCGCGGCTGCGACCTGCCCAACTTCTGCGTCGACTGGACGCATAAATGAACTTCGCTCAGCAGCTCATGCCGGGATTGGTCATCAATGGCGAGTACGGCGACGGGCTCCGCCGAAGAGGCCGATGGCCAGCGCGAAACCCATTGCAGGGAGAACGCCCGGTGCGCAGGTGCCGCAAACGGCGCCCGGCAGCAATGACGGCGCAATGACGGCGCAGGCATCGATGATGCCGTCGCCGTCGGAGTCCGCTTCGCAGGAATCGGGAATGCCGTTGGCGTTGCAGTCGGCGCTGGTGGCGTCGGCGATGTCCTGGCCGTCGCCGATGCCATTGGCATTGCAGTCGGGAAAGGCGAAGTGGAGGTTGAGGATGTCGCCATCCGTTCCAACGGTTCCATCCTGGTTATCATTCGAATCCCACACGGCGATCCAGTTTCCCATGTCGTCGGCCACGATATGGGGTTCAAACTCGGCGCCGGTCGTGTCGGTCGCCGACTTGGAATTCAAGAGCGCCGGATTCGTCCATGTCGCGCCGTTGTCGGCGCTGTACGCGACGAAAATGTCCGCATCGAATACGCCAGATAGGTTTCCACCGATGTCAGACGTGGAGCGCCAGACGGCGACCCAATTGCCAATACGATCGGCTGCAAGAAAAACCGCCTCGTCGAGCCCGGAGTCGGTGGTCGCATTCGTGTTCAGCGGCGTGGGATCGGTCCATGTGGAGCCGTTATCCGAACTGCGAGCCGCGACGATGTCACCGTCATTTCCGGTGCCTCCCAAATCGTTTCGTGACAGCCAGGCCACCAACCAGTTTCCCTGTCCATCGGTGCTGATCTGGGAGTCGAGATCGCCCCGCGAGTCCGTCGCAGCGTTATTGTTTAGGGGCGTCGCGGGCGTCCATGTCACGCCGTTGTCATCACTGCGAGCGATCAGAATGTCTTCATCGTTGCCGGTCAGACCTCTTCGCGCCGTCCAGACTGAGAGCCAGTGGCCCTGGGCATCGGTCGTGATGTGGGCATCCTCGTCGGCGGCATTGGCGGCGTCCGTTGCGGCGGTGGTGTTGAGCGGCGCGGGCAAAGACCAGGTAGCACCATTGTCCGTGCTGCGAGCCACGAAGATGTCGGAATCAGTGTTAAGGGTCCCACCGAGGTTTTCAGTCGATTGCCAAACGGCGACCCAATGGCCCTGGCCGTCGGTGGTGATCTGGGGGTATTCATCATCGCCGGTATCGCTGCCGGCATTGGTATTGAGCGGCGCGACGGTCGTCCACGTCGTCCCGTTGTCCGTGCTTCGCGAAACAACGATGTCGTAATCCGTCCCCGAAAAAGCCAGCGACTGCCAAACGGCCACCCAGTTGCCGTTTCCATCGGTGGTTATCTGCGCTTCGTCGTCGTAGGGACTACCAGCGCCGCCGTTGTTATTCAGCGTCGCGGGGGCCGTCCAGGTCGCGCCGTTGTCCGCGCTTCGGGCCACCATGATGTCACCGACGGGATTCATTGAGGGTTGTACATCGTACGTCCACAGGACGACCCAGTTCCCTTTTCGATCTGTTGTTGCCCGGGCGTTGTAGTCGACCTCGGCCGGTGTGTCCGTCGTGGCGGTGGTGTTAAGGGGTGCAGGCAAGTCCAAGATCACGGGGAACTGGGCGCGAACCTCGGCGCTGACCAGTACGAATACCGCGAGCACCGGTAAGCCGAACTGGAGGCGTGACGGGCGGCTGCGACGGCGACCGCGACTGAACAAACCCAGCAGGGAGAAGACCGTGGCCATGACCGTGGCCATCCCCGGCGCGCAGGTGCCGCAAACGGCGCCCGGCAGCAATGACGGCGCGATGACGGCGCAGGCGTCGATGACGCCGTCGCCGTCGGAGTCTGCTTCGCAGGAATCGGGAATGCCGTTGACGTTGCAGTCGGCGCTGGTGGCGTCGGCGATGTCCTGGCCGTCTCCGATGCCGTTGGCGTTGCAGTCGGGGAATGTGAAGCGGAAGGTGAAAATGTCGAAGTCCGTTCCGATCTGGCCGCCGACGTTCTCGGTAGACTCCCATACCGCGATCCAGTTTCCCCGTCCATCGGGGAACACCAAGGCGAAGTAGTCATCGCCCGTGTCGCCGGATGCATTGGTATTGAGCGCCAGGGGGTCGGTCCAGGTCGCTCCGTTGTCGGTGCTGTGGGCCACGAAGGCGTCGTACTCCGTTCCGATCATGCCATCCGCGGCATTGTTTCCGTCCCAGGTCGCCATCCAATTTCCATGCCCGTCAGAAGTGATCGACGGTATTTCGTCGACGCCCGGATCGGTCGTGGCGTTGTTGTTGACGGGGGCGGGGTCGGCCCAGGTTTCTCCGTTGTTGTCGCTGCGGGCGAAGAGAATGTCGCGTTCGGTGCCGGTCTGGCCGTTGAGGTTCTCATTAGATTCCCAAACGACCAGCCAGGCGCCCTGGCGATCGGTCGCGATTCGGGGACCGAAGTCGTCTCCCGTATCCGTCGCGGCGGTTGTGTTGATGGGAGTGGGGTCGGTCCAGGTCATGCCGTTGTCCGAGCTTCGAGCGCAAAGGATGTCCGAATCGATACCGATCGTGCCGCCGAGGGTGTCGTTTGATGTCCATGCGGCGAGCCAGTTGCCCTGACGGTCCGTGGCGATATGGGGAGAATCGTCGCCTCCGGTGTCGGTGACGCCGGTGGTGTTGAGAAAGGTTGGGGATGACCATGTCATGCCGCCGTCCATGCTGACGGCCACGAAGATGTCGCCGTCGGAGCCCGGCCCGGTCGTCGCGATTTGCGATCTCCACACGGCGACAAAATGACCCTGATCGTCGGCGGCGACCTCGACGCTGTCGTCAAAGCCCATGTCGATGGCTGCATTTCCATTGAGCGGCGCGGGCAACGACCATGTCTGACCGTTGTTGATGCTGCGTGAAAACAGGATGTCCATATCGGTGCCGATCGAGCCGCCGAGATTTTCGTTGGACTTCCATGCGGCGATCCAATTGCCTTGGCCGTCCGTTGTGATCACCGGAACCCCGTCGAAGCCTGTGTCGCTTCCCGCGTTGGAGTTGAGAGGTGCGGGGGCGGTCCAGGACGCGCCATTGTCGGTGCTTCGGGCAAAGAGGATGTCGGTGTCGGTCCCAATGGCGCCACCGAGGGAGTCCGTAGACTCCCACACGGCGATCCAATGTCCGATTCGATCGGTTGCGAGTCTGGGAACGTGATCGTCGCCGGCGTCGCCGACGGCGTTTGTGTTGAGGGCGAAGGGGTCAGGTATAGCGACGGGGAATGCGGCCCGCGCCTTACCGGCGAAGATGCAGAGCGCGGCCGTAAGCAGTGGTAGGAAGCGGTTGGCAGACACGGTGATGTCCCGTCCTTTCTTTTTTAATAACGCGATCGTGGATGCGAGGCGCGACGTTGAGATTTGCATCCAACTGATCGGCGCGGGCTGTTTTGGGCCATTGTTATCTGCATTGCCGCCTGCTCCTGCGCCTTCGGGCCGACGCGCCGAGACCCAGCAGGGCGAGCGGCATCATGGTCGTTGCGCCACTCCCGCAGAGTCCGCAGGGGGCGGGGAGCAGAGCGGCCGGCGAGAATGTGGCACAGGCGTCGATGACGCCGTCGCCGTCGGAGTCCGCTTCGCAGGAATCTGGAATGCCGTTGACGTTGCAGTCGGCGCTGGTGGCGTCGGCGATGTCCTGGCCGTCTCCGATGCCGTTGGCGTTGCAGTCGGGGAATGCAAAGCGAAAGGTGAGGAGGTCGGAGTCCGTGCCGATCTGGCCGCCGACGTTCTCGCCGGACTCCCAGGCGACGATCCAGTTTCCTCTTTTGTCCGAGGCGATTCTCGGCAGGTAGTCGCCACCGACATCAGTGGCGGCGCCGGAATTTAGCGGGACGGGGTCGGTCCATGTGGCGCCACCGTCAGTGCTGTGCGCCGCGAAGACGTCGTATTCGGCGCCAGGGGTGTTGGCGGCGGTGTTGTCGCCATCCCAGGAGGCGAACCAGTTGCCCATGCCGTCGGTAGCGAGGAAGGGAATTTCGTCGGTACCGGTATCAATGGGTGCGTTGCTGTTGAGCGGTGAGGTGCTCGACCATGTGGCGCCGTTATCCGTGCTGCGCGCGGTGAGGATGTCGGCGTCGCTGCCGATGGTTCCTCCGAGGGTATCGAGGGAGGTCCATGCCGCGATCCAGTTGCCGGCGCCGTCGGTCGCGAGCGCGAGATCAAAGTCGCCCTCCGTATCGGTGGCGGCATTGCTGTTGAGCGGGACGGGGTCAGTCCAGGTGAGGCCGTTGTCTGAGCTGCGTGCCGTGAGGATGTCTGAGTCAACACCCAATGTGCCGCCGAGGGGGTCGGAGGAGGTCCATGCCGCGACCCAGTTGCCGTGGTTGTCTGTCGCGAGCTGCGGGTAATCGTCGTAGCCGGTATCCGTGGCGGCGTTGGAGTTGAGGAAGGCGGGCGCGGACCACGATATCCCGTCATCGGAACTCAGGGCAAGGAAGATGTCGTTATCCGAGCCGGGCCCGGTGAGGGTCAGGGTCGAGGACCAGACTGCTATCCAACGACCGTTGGCGTCGGTCAGGACATGGGAACCGAAGTCGTGGCCCAAGTCGATGGTGGCGTTCGTGTTTAAGGGCAGCGGAAGAGACCAGGTGGAACCGTTGTTGGTGCTTCGCGCGTAGAGGATGTCGATGTCAGTTCCGATTGCGCCGCCGAGGTTCTCGGTTGAGTTCCAGGTCGCCACCCAATTGCCATTTCCGTCGGTCGCAATCGAGACTTCGGATTCAAAGCCGGTGTCGCCGGCGGCGTTGGCATTCAGGGGCGCGGGGGCCGACCACGATGCACCGTTGTCATCGCTTCGGGCAAAGAAGACATCTCTATCCGTACCGAATGGGCCGCCGGCGAGGACTCTGGAAATCCATGCGGCTACCCAGCGGCCGTGGCCGTCGGTCGCCATGCTTACGCGGTTTTCGATGCCTGCGTCGCCGACGGCGTTTGTGTTGAGGGCGAAGGGGTCAGGTATAGCGACGGGGAATGCGGCCCGCGATTCGGCGACGAAGATGCAGAGCGCGGCCGTAAGCAGTGGCAGGAAGCGGTTGGCTGACACGGTGATAACTCTTCCTTTCTCTCGGTTTGCAGGGCGGCAACGATTTCCATTGACCGTGCGTGCCGTGCGAGGACCGGTTCCCATGCGATCGCTATCTGGAGCGAATATGCGAAAGTGCCGGGCCCGGAACATCAGAGCATTCCGACGAAGTCGGGGGGATGACGTCAGAGACGGTGGCTGTGGAGCCATTGCCGCCGGGATAAGTGTCGCAGTCGGCCAAGCAGGCCGGACGCCATCGCTAGACCGATCGCGGGGAAGATGCCCGGCGCACAAGTGCCGCAGGCCGGGCTCAATTGCGCGTCCGGCGGGGGCATGACGGAGGCACAGGCGTCGATGATGCCGTCGCCGTCGGAGTCTGCTTCGCAGGAATCGGGAATGCCGTTTGCATTGCAGTCGGCGCTGGTGGCGTCGGCGATGTCCTGGCCGTCGCCGATGCCGTTGGCATTGCAGTCGGGAAAGGCGAAGCGGCAGGTGAGGATGTCGTAATCCGTGCCGATCTGGCCTCCGACGTTCTCGGCAGACTCCCATGCGGCGACCCAGTTTCCCCGCTTGTCCGAGCAGACGATCGCGAAGTAGTCGTCCTTGGTATCGGTGTTTGCGGTGGAATTGAGCGGCACAGGGTCGGTCCAGGTTACGCCGTTGTCGGCGCTGTGGGCGATGAAAATGTCGTACTCCGTGCCGACTGATCCGCCCGCGGCGTTGTTGCCGTCCCAGGTCGCTATCCAGTTTCCGCTTCCATCGGTGACGATAGAAGGAATCTCGTCGGCTCCCAGATCTCCGGCCGCATTGTTGTTGAGCGGCATCGGATCGGTCCAGGTGGCGCCGTTGTCCGTGCTTCGCGTGAACTGAATGTCACCGTCGGTGCCGATGACGCCGCCGAGGTTCTCAGTCGAGGTCCAGGCAACCATCCAGTTTCCCAGGCCATCGGCCGCCACGGTGAGATCACCGCCCCCGCGCGTGTCCGTAGCAGCGTTGGTGTTGAGGACAGCGGGAGGCGTCCACGAGGCTCCGTTGTTGGTGCTGCGCGCAAAGAAGAAGTCATCGTCGATGCCAATGGCGCCGCCCAGATTTTCCGTGGATCGCCAGACAACGAGCCCGGTTCCCTGCCCGTCGTTGCCAATCAAAGGTTCTGAGTCACTCCCGGTGTCGGTCGTCGCGTTGGTGTTGAGGGGTACCGGAGGTGTCCACGTTACGCCGGCGTTATTGCTTGTGGCGACGAAGATGTCAGCATCGGAGCCCGGTCCGGTCATGTTAATGGCCGATCCCCAGACCGCGACCCAATGACCCTGGGAGTCTGTGAAAATCTGGGGACTGAAGTCAGAAACAGCGTCGATAGCTGCGTTTGTGTTGAGCGGAGCGGGCAAGGACCACGACATTCCGTTGTTTGTGCTGCGTGCGTAGAGGATGTCTGAGTCGGTGCCGATGGCGCCGCCGAGATTCGTAGTTGATTGCCACACGACAATCCAGGTGCCAAGGGAATCAGTGGCGATTATCGGGTGATTGTCTGAGCCGGATCCATCGCTTGCCGCATTGACGTTGAGCGGCGCGGGGGCCGTCCATGAGGCGCCATTATTTTCACTTCGGGCGAAGAGGATGTCGCTGTCGGTGCCGATGGTCCCGCCGAGCGTGTCGTTGGAATTCCAGATGGCGACCCAGTGGCCGAGGCCGTCAGAAGCCATCCGGGGAGCGTGGTCGTTGCCGTCGTCGCCGACGGCGTTGGTGTTGAGGGCGATGGGGTCGGGTATAGCGACGGGGAATGCTGCCCGCGATTCGGCGGCGAAGATGCAGAGCGCGGCCGTAAGCAGTGGCAGGAAGCGGTTGGTTGACACGGTGATATCCCGTCCTTTCTTTTTTGACAACGCGATCGTGGACGCGAGGCGCGACGATGAAATTTGCATCGACCTGATCGGCGCTGGTGGCGTTCGCACAGTTGTCACAGTTGTTTCCGCCGGCGTTTGCGCCTGTTGGCCGACGCGCCGAGGGCGAGGAGTGTCAGCGGCATCATGGCGGTGGCGCCGCCGCCGCAGAGTCCGCAGGGGACGGCCTGCTGCCCCGCGATGACATCGGTAACGGTCAGGATTGCTGAATCGGTGACGATGGTCAGGCACACGTGGCTGATCTCGCAGGTGTAGACGCCTGCGTCGGCAGCGGAGGCCGGGTTAATGGTGAGTGTCGGCGAGGTTGCGCCGCTGATCGCGCCGCCGTCGGTGAGTGGAACGCCGTCGCGATGCCATGCGTGCTGAATCGCGACGGCCCCGGCCGAGGCGGAGACGGTGAAGGTGGCGGACTGTCCCGCGTCGATGCCGACGGAGGCGGGTTGTTGGTCGACGATGATGGTCGGGAGGTTCCATTGCCAGGTTTCGTTGGACTGGACGCCGCCGGAAATCCCTCCGAACTGCACGGTTGCATGTCGGGTGGTGTCGTAGACCATCGCATGTGCGAATCGGGCAGAAGGGGATGATGCCGGGTTTCGCATGAACCAGGTCGAACCATCCCAATCCCAGGTTTCAGCGCTGAATTCGGGGACGGCGCTGATGGCGCCCCCGAAGAGTACGACGCGTGCTCGATCGGCGTCGTAGGCCATGGCGTGAATGTAACGCGGGGCCGGGGTTGTCAGCGTCAGCATCTGGACCCAGTTCGTGCCGTTCCAAACCCAGGTCTCGGCGCTGAGATTCAAGGGCAAAGCCGGCGACGCGAGTCCGCCGAAGAGGATGGTTTCACCGCGAACTGAATCGTATGCCATAGTGTGTGCCGCGAGGGGCGGGGGGGCGGCGGCGGGGACTCGGTTGTGCCAATTAGCCCCATCCCATTCCCAGGTTTCACTGGGGGCAAGGTCGGTACTGTTGAAGCCGCCGAAAAGCACGGTGACGCCGCGGGCCTTGTCGAATGCCATGGCGTGGAAGTAGCGCGGTGAGGGTGATGTCGCGGGGACTTTCTGGGACCAATTAACGCCGTCCCACTCCCAGGTTTCGTCGTTAGGGACGGTGCCGTCTCCGGTTGCGCCGCCGAAAAGAACGGTGACTCCGCGCGTCGAGTCGAAGGCCATGGCGTGAAAGACGCGAGCGGAGGGCGAGGTGGAGGGCGTCTTTAGCACCCAATTGGTTCCATCCCACTCAAAGGTGGATGCGTCGAGTCCGTTGCCTGCCAACTGCCCGCCGAAGAGAACGGTGACTCCGCGTGTCGAGTCGAATGCCATTGCCGGAGCGCCGCGCGGATCGGGCGATGTGGCGGGCGTGCGCAAGAGCCACGAACCGTCGCACTGTGCGAGAGCCTCGCTCGAATGGCACCATGGGGCCGCGACGGTGCATGCCGCAAGCAGGATGGGCGAGAGTCTCACATGTCGCATGACATTGCTCCTATGTGCTACTGGAGTTCGAAATCGGGCGCATTTCGGCCGAGCCGTTCGGCCTTACTGCCGTGGGTGTTGAGCCCGTTGACGACGGCCTTGCCGAGGCGCCCGAGGTTTGGCGGTCGGGACGACGAAAGGTGCGGCAACGTCGCGGGAACTCCTGTCGCAGTGAATATGCGCAGGGGCCCGGGAGGAAACGTCAGGAAAAACCGGGCGGCGTGGGGGTGGGGTGTCGAAATGAAGGGCCTGGGCGCGCGCGGGCGGGGTTAAGCCCGCGGGCGGACAGGGATTACGGCCGACTTCTGGGCGGCACTGGGGTGCGTGTTGGCACCGGCAGGACTAGCGCCGTCGCGCAGCTCTTCTGAGCGACCGGAAGGGCAAGAAGAGAATCGCCATCATCGCGAGTGGGACCATGGAGCCGATTCCGAAGCCGCATGACGGCATGGGGGCGGGAGCGGGCGCCGGCAACGGAAGGCAGTCGGGAATCATGTCTCCGTTTGCGTCGGTGTCGGGTGTTCCGCAACCGCAACTGCCGGGGCTGAGCTTTAGGGGATCGGCAGGGCAACCGTCCTGGCAGTCCTGCAGGCCATCGGCGTCGGTGTCGCCGACGAGCGGACAGGGATCGAGACAATCGGGTGTGCCATCGGCGTCAGTGTCGGTCAGATCATTGGTACCGGGACAGATGTCGCAGCCGTCGAAGAGGCCATCGGCATCAGCGTCGGTCGGGCAGCCTTTGGCATCGACGCTTGCGATTGCGCACGGGGGCGTGCCTTTGCATGCGTCGGCGTCGTTGAGGATGCCGTCGGCGTCTTCGTCGGCTGTCGAGCAGCCGCTCGCATTCACAGGATCGGCTGCCATTGTGCCGGGGCAATTGTCGCAGCCGTCGAAGACGCCATCGGCATCACCATCGGTCGGGCAGCCGGTTTCGTTGACCGATGCGCACGCCGGCGTGTTCGGACAGGTGTCGAGACAGTTGATGACGCCGTCGTTGTCGGCGTCCGCGGGGGTCTGCACTTCAAAGGCACCGACATCGGGCGCGCAGCCGACACGGGGGAAACCTCGCTGATCGGCGGTGGGCGCGCCGGTCACGCCGCCACCGTCGATGGCGATGCTGCTGCTGTTAGCAAACGGCAGGGTGTCGGTCAGGCCGCCGTTGTTGAACGGAAAAGCGATGAGGATGCCAGTATTGAGCTGAGCGGCGGCGGTACCGAATTTGTCGGTGGGCTGCGGCGTCAGGTTTGACCCGTCGAGGTGTCCGAAGAGGTTGTTGCCGAGCGAGGTGACGGTTCCGGCGGTCGCGCCGATGTGTCCGCCGGGATTTCCGCCGGCGCCGTTGGCGGTGAAAAGGCTGTTGAGGAAAGTCATGGTGCCGCCCGCAGCGGAGACCGCGCCGCCGGAGGTGCCGGCGTTGTTCACGACAAAGGTGCAGCTTGAGATGGAGGTGGCGTATGGCGTGGTGTTGGACTGGCGAATAGCGCCTCCGCTCATGGAGGCAAAGTTGTTGACGAATGTGCAGTTGGTGATCGAGGCCGTCGGTGTGCCGGAGCCCTGACCGAAGAAGATGCAGCCGCCGCTGCCTGAGGTTTGGGTCGTGGTGAAGGTGCAGCGCTGAATCAAGAGGCTGCCGTCAAGGATCGAGATCCCGCCGCCGTCAACGGTGGTCAGGTTCTGATCGAAATGGCAGTCAGACACATTGAGCAATCCGCCTGCCGCTGAAAAGCGGATTGCGCCGCCGCGATCGGTAAAACCATTTGAGAGACGCACACCCGAAATGGTCAAGGACGCGGTTGCCGAGAGGACACGGCGGACATTGTTGCCGGAGACCGTCAAGAGACGCGGGCCGGGTCCGGTGATGGTTAATTCACCGGTGATGGTCGGCAATTCGGTTGTTGGTGTGATCGTGCCGGAGAGGCCGGCGTTGAAGACGATGGTGTCCGATCCGGCCGCAGCGTTGGCGGATTCGATGGCCTGGCGGAGGCTGCCGGCCGGCGCCGGGCTGCCGTCGTTCAGATTGGTGACGGTGAATGTTGCGCCGCGAGCGCTTGTGGCGGCGCAAAAAGTGAATAGACAGAGAAGTAGTCGTCCCCGCGAACGCGTCAGACAATTCATCGGTTGCCTCTTGATGTTTAGGTGGAACTCCCCCGTCTGAAATCGGCTGTACCCCGCCTACGGGCGAAGGGTCGATATCCTCGTCTATCTTTACCCGAGATGGTCAGGAAGTCGAATGCGTGACCTAACGTGTCCGGGTCGGGGCCGATAAGCGGGGGGCTCGCTATGCGGCATTTTGAGATATGACGCTCGGGCCGGTACTGGTAAAGTTTGGATTGAAAAGACACGGGCGAGACGCCCGTACCACCCAGATATTACCAGTTCCCTCGGGCCGAGGATGCACTCATCACATTTCAGCGCGTGCGACGGGGTTATTGGATCAGGGGATTTATGTGCACCAGGAACCGGGGGTGCGATCGACGAATCACCGTTTGCCGGTAGGCCCTGGAGTTGAAGTCACTTTGGGGAAGGGATTTGACGCCCGGGGTCGGGGATTTGCGCCTGAGTATATAGGAAGGGTGATGTGCGCCGACTAACGAGGAGAGACTCCCATGGCGAGTTGTATGAAGTTTCTGATCGTGCGATTGACCTCCATGATGTTCGCAACCGGGCTACTGATCGGGCTTTATGTTGCGTGCGGGACGCAGATGCCGGGCGGTAATTTGCAGGGGCCTCCCGGCGCGCTGGGTTTGCCGGGGCCTGCTGGGCCGATGGGTGTGCCCGGTCCTGCGGGGCCGGCGGGAATGGACGCGTTGTCGCTTGTCTATGGGAATAGTTCGGCAGGGGCGAGGATTCTCTCAGTGGATGAGGATTGGCAGGACACGCCGCCGACGAATCTGATGTTCACCGATTTCACGGTGAGCGCCGGGGTTACGCTGGACATTCCGAGCGGGACGGTCATCCGTTGCAGCGGGACATTCACGAACAATGGAATCATCCGGGTCCGATTCGCTGGGGCTAGCGGCGGCAATCCGTCTGGTACGCCAAGCGGGATGGTTCAGCCGGAATTGGCATTGCCCCATCCGGGAGTCGGCCGCGCGGGTGCCGGCATTCCCGAATTCGGCGACGACACGCAGTTTCGATTGGGTGGCAGCGGCGGCAATGGACTCTTGAGCATGCAGGGGAGATTCCTGCTGCACCCCGGGACATTTGGCGGCGGCGGTGGATTTGGGACTTTCGCTTTTGGGGGCGGCAGCGGCGGAGAGTCGTTACGCGTGTTGGCGAGGACGGCGATCCTGAACAGCGACACCGGGGAGATTCGCGCGGACGGGAGTGCCGGACTTCAAGGCAGTGGAGGTGGCGGCGGCGGGATCATCATCCTCGCTTCGATGGGGTCGGTGACGAACAACGGCACTCTGTCGGCAGTTGGCGGAAACGGCGGACCCAGCAACAACACGACCGGGCCCGGCGGTGGAGGGGGCGGGGGGATAATTAACTTTCTCGCACCGGTGATTAATCATGGGGCGGGCGCAATGGAGCTGGTGAATGGCGGCACGGCAGGGGCGGCGATGTTTCAGTCTGTGACGGCGACGTTTCGCTGGGGCGGCGGCGGCGGTGGCGCTTGCCGCGGGAACGGAGGGAGCGGCGGACATCTGGACGCGGGCGCGCCGGTGACTCCGGAGGATGCAGAGGATGGGGATGTGGGCGAAGTTTATGAGTCCTTATACGACCCCACGCCCCTCTTTTGAGCAGATGTGATCGCGCACGGGCGTAACTCCGTACTTTTTTCCTACAGCCTACAGCCTATAGCCTCTCACGCAGGTATTCGACGACGCGCGATTTGTCGATGCGTTCCTGCACGCCGGTGTTGCGGTCTCGGACGGTGACGGTGCCATCTTCCCTGGTCCGGCCGTTGATGGTGAAGCAGAAGGGAGGGTCGGCTTTGTCCATTCGAGCGAGACGCGGGTGGTGTTTGAACAAATGCGGGCTGGGGCGGCCTTTTTTCCACTTTACGTGCGTTGCGGAAGAAAACGAGCGCCATCCAATTGCCCGCCGCCCCCGTGAATCGGGGCAATCGACATTGATTCTCGACCGGTTAATCCGTTACGATGAAACAGGCGTTGGGACTCCGACTTCACGAAGCCACGTCTGATTTTTCAAAAGGGATTAAGCCATGCAGCGAATCGAGAGATCTACTGTTCGTTTTGGGGCGCACCTGCTTGTCGCGCTGGCGATATCGGTGGGGACCGGCACACTTGCCCACGGGAGCCTCTTCGTCTCCAGCGATTTTTTCAATGTGGTTGGTGAGTACGACCCGGTGTCCGGCAATCACCTCAGTGCGTTTGCACCCTCGGTCAATGCAAACGGCCAGTTGGCGGTCAAGCTGAATGCGGCAGGCGATCGCATGCTCGTCGGTTCCTTCGACGGCGGGGTGGATGAATTCGACGCCGTCACCGGCACCTACATCAAGACCTACAACGGCGGTGTCGGCGTCGGTACCCAATGGGCCGGCCTCTACGCCCCCACCGGCGGCGTTTACATCGGAAACTGGACCACCAACGACATTCGCGAGTATGACGCCGTTACCGGCGCTTTCATTCGGGTTGTCACCGCCGTCGACGGGCCGGCGGACATGCGCATCGGGCCCAACGGGAACCTGTACGTCTGCTCCTGGGGAAGCGCCATGGTTACGGAGTTCGACGCCGTCACCGGCGCCTTCGTTGATCAATTCGTGCAGCCGGCTGGGCGAACGAACGACCTTGAGTTTCTGCCGAACGGCGAGGTGCTCGTGACATCCTGGGTTCCCGGGAACGGCAACAGCCGGGTCTGGCATTACGACACGTCTTACAACCTGCTCGGTTGGTTCAATAATCCCGCATGGGGAAACACGCATGGGATCGAGATCAGCCCCTTTGACGGCAACATCTATGTGGTCGACGGCGTGACCTCGCAGGTGCACGTCTTTGACCCGGTGAGCTTTGCTGAACTGGATAGCGCGTTTCTCAATCCCTACCCGGGCGGGAAGATTGTGGACCTGACATTCCGCGTTCCTGAGCCGGCGACGCTGGGGCTGCTGCTTCCGGCATTGGTGTTGCGGCGGCGGCGTGCATGACGCATGGCGCAGTCTTAGCTTCCTGACTTTTCCGCCAGGTAATCGACGACTCGGGATTTGTCGATGCGGTCCTGCTATCCGGACAGCATTCGCGACATGTCCCCATCTAGCTCTGCTCAATTCGCTCGATTGCGCGCTCAATCTGCCAGCGATCCAATGAGGTCGCGGTTAGCGAAAAGCGTTTTAGAGCCGGCAGCGCCGGTCTTGCAGGTGCACCAATCTGCCCTAATGCGCGGGCACACATCAAGCGTGTCCAATCGGCTACCGAATCGTCTTCCAACAATTCAATGAGCACTGGCACCGCAATTGCGGCTGCTTCACCAAACCGACCAATACTTTCGGCGGCCTGGCAATTTCCAACCGCACGATGCTCCAAGACCGAGATCAACAGCGGGATCGCTTCTTTCGCCCGAGGCGCCATGCCGCCTAAAGCCTCGATCGCAGCTATTCTTGTCTCTTCGGGCTCATGGAGAAGCTCTGCAACTGCGTCGAATCCATCCCTGGGATTGATTTGGTAAATAGCGGCGCCCAGGTATGCGGCCCTGTCCGGGTCGGAGCGATTCCTCGGGCTGCGCAATTCCTGCATGAGATAGGGCAACGCGAACTCAGCCTTTTTTCCAAGATTCGCAAGTCCCTGTGCGGCCTGAAAACCGGCTGTCCAGTATTCATCGTCGGCCGCTTGAATCAGGGCCTGAGGATCGATTTTCGCCAGCGCCTCCGCCGCCCGACGAGTAAGCCCTTCGGAATGCTCTGCTTTCTTCATAATTGCGATCAACGCAGGCACAGCCGGCTTCGCTCTTTCCCCCAGCCGACCTAGTGACTCGACCGCCTCATACCGAACTTCCGGGTCGCACGGGGGAAGCGCTTCTGTCAAGAGCAACTCCACGCTGTCAGAATGATTCTCCGCGACTTCCGGAAGCAGTTCTACGACACGGTGTTGAACGGACCAATCGTCGCGTCGATGCAACGCGCGCCTCAAATCCTGCCAATTGTGATTCGGCTCGGCAACGATCAGCGGCCGAAGGTACGAGTCGTTGGCAACCAGCGGAATACTCCGCCATGAGCTTCCTGCTTGCACGTTATCTTCAAAGAGGCACGACACATCGACTGTTCTCCGGTGGAAGTTCTCCCCTTCCAAATTTGCCAGCACGTAAAAGACCGGCGGCGGCTTTCCAATCTCCTCGCACATGATTCGCAGGATGGTGATGCGGTGGCCGGGTGGTACAGGCTGCCCGCCTTCGAGCCCGGTATGGGGAAACTCGTTGTCTTTCACATAGTAGGCGAGTCGTCGTTTGCCCCATTCCCCCCACGCACCATTTCGTGCGCGCGAGGGACTGAGTGGACGCGACGACAGAAACATCGATTGTCGCTCGCACGGAACCAGCACCGGTATTTTGCCGAACTCTTCGAGGAGCAGTACGCCTTGACCAACGTCGTATTGCTTTGATACAAGCCCACCGTTCCGCGAATTCTGGTCTTGTCCGACTTCCCGTGTCGTTGGATGGAACCCAAGTCCACAGCCTGCAACTACGGGGGTCAGAGCCAGCATACAGCCCCATCTCGGGTGCGGTGGACGCCGAAGCCGATTCGGTCTGATGAATGGGCGCTCCGGAAAGTTTGCGACCATCGACAGGCTCTCAAGTACGATGCAAGTGCCGATTGAGGAATTCGACCACGCGACTCTTATCGATGCGTTCTTGCGCGCCGGTGTCGCGGTCGCGGACGGTGACGGTGCCGTCTTCTTTGGTCTGGCCGTCGATGGTGAAGCAGTAGGGGGTGCCGGCTTCGTCCATTCGGGCGTAGCGCTTACGACGACGAATTCTTGTTACTTCGTTTTTTTGTGGCCATTACGGCGCAAGTGATATCGCGCCTTAGGGTCTCGATCTAACTCAAGACGAACATCATGTTCGAGAATTCCACGTTTCTTGAGCCCTTCAAGGACTTTTTTTGCTGCGGGCCAGCTATGGCCTGTCAGGCGTTGCAGTTGACTGACGCCGATACTACCGTTTTCAGCAATAAAGTTAAGTGCGCGTCGTTCATCTTCGGAGAGGCTTTCAAATAGGGCCTCTCCAATGAGCGATCCGACGTTAGAGTCGATCCAGACTTTTCGTTGCTTAATGTTGTTTCTAAGGATCACCTTTACAACGTGATGACTCTCGCCCGCCTGAGAAAATTCGGGTTCTGGCAAGTCAAAGCTTCGCATCGTCTCTTTCATTCGCCTTGCACCTTCACGGGCACATTTCACGAATCGCAAGTAATACATTGCCTCCATTAGGAATGGATTTCGCGGTTCATGGAGATCATAGATATTTTCAGGGGTAACAATGCCAGGAAATCCACCGGGGCTTTCAACTTCTATCCTATCGTCGAAGATTCGAACAAATACGTTCATGTTTTTCAAACTGTATGAGCGATGAACACACGCATTTACCATCGCCTCGTACCATGCCGGTTTTGGGTATTCCGGCGCTGTATAGAATTTTCCGTCGGAGCCGAGACGGCTGAAATCACGAAGTTGAGATTCGATTATCTTTTCAGATTCTTCAAGCAGGCGAGGTACGGGACCATCGACCCAAAAGTCCTTGATCACGTTGTACTTCTCGCCCGTGCGCTCGTGCTCCCCTTCAAATCGCAATATTCGAATGCGACATCCTGGGATCATGGGCGATGGATCCTTGGCAAATAAAAGCACACACGCGAGGTTAGGAACAAATTTGTCAACGGATCGTTTCCCAAGATGCTTTAGTTCAAGCACTTCTGCCGCGGTTCGTTCATTCTCCTGTAATCCGCGACTCTGCAAGAAACTCGCGACGAATTGTTTAATGAGCGAATCGTCAAACTCATCAGGAAATGAAAAAATCGGACAAGAATCTAACTCGATCGCCAACTCACCTCGGGAACTACGTAACTCCCGCTTTTCTGAATCGCTTAGTTTTTTTTTCGAATCGCCTCGTCGAATAAAAGCGTCTCCCTTGGCGTTTTCGATCAATCGGTTGGTAGAATAAAAAACACGAAGAGCAAGGAGAAAGCTCATTACTCCGTCGCATGCATTGACAGGTACTCTTCGCACGTCATACTTGGCGTTTGTCGCGTGCGTATCACCCGCGCGTTCGAGGTTGTTGATCCGATCCTGTGTCAACTGATGACAACCAGTAATTGTGCCGTCATCTTCGATACCGACGAGTATTAGACCGCCATCCGGCGCCGTGTTGGAAAACATCACAATATTGTCAGCGAGGGCGGCAGCGTGAATTCCCGGTGCCTTTCGCTCGACTCTTCGGTCCTCTCCGAGTCTGGAGATGAGACTCTGATCGAGCCGAGTAAAAAGCTCATCTACGCTCAGGAGCTCATGAGGCTCTTGATCAAATAGGAAAAGCTGAGTCGAATTACGGGTGGGTTCAACAGTCATACTGACCTGCTGTTTAATTCCTTGTTTAGGTATTCTAGGCACCGCGATTTGTCGATGCGCTGCTGCGCCCCGGTGTCGCGGTCGCGGACGGTGACGGTGCCATCCTCCTTTGTTTGGCCGTCGATGGTGAAGCAGTAGGGGGTGCCGGCTTCGTCCATTCGGGCGTAGCGCTTGCCGATTGATTGCTTGGCGTCGTAGGTGACGGGGCCGAGCTTTTTCAGATCGCGGAAGATGGGGTCGGCGATTTCGGGGAGGCCGTCCTTGTTGACGAGGGGGAAGACGGCGGCCTTGATGGGGGCGAGGCGGGGGTGGAACTTCATGAGTTCGGGGGAGGGGCGCGACTCGTCGACCGTGTATGCCTCGCAGATGAAGGCGAGGGTGCTGCGGTCGGCGCCGGCGGAGGGCTCGATGACGGTGGGGAGGAAGCGCTCCTTCTTTTCGTCGTCGAAGTAGGTCAGGTCCTTGCCGCTGGCGGTCTGGTGGGCGTTGAGGTCGAAGCAGCCGCGATGGGCGACGCCTTCGAGCTCCTGCGGCTCGTCGGCGAAGGGGAAGTAATACTCGATGTCGGTGCAGGCCTTGGAGTAGTGTGCCAGCTCCTTGTCATCCTGGTTGCGGGGCTTGAGGTTCTCGCCGGCGAGGCCGAGGGACTTGTACCAGTTGATGCGGACGTCGCGCCACCACTCCCACCATTTCATCGCGTCGGTGTCGTGGCAGAAGAACTCGATCTCCATCTGCTCGAACTCGCGGGAGCGGAAGGTGTAATTGCGGGGGTTGATCTCGTTGCGGAATGCCTTGCCGACCTGGGCGATGCCGAAGGGGATTTTTACGCGCGTACTGTCGCAGACGTTTTTGAAGTTGGCGAAGATGCCTTGGGCGGTTTCGGGGCGGAGCCAGACTTTGTTGGCTTCGTCCTGGATGGCGCCTGCGAAGCTTTCGAACATGAGGTTGAACTGGCGGGCCTCGGTGAGCTGGCACTTGTCATGTTCGCCGGGGCACTTGCTCGGCTTGAGCGGGCACTGATTGTCCTTGATCTGATCGGCGCGGAAGCGGCCTTTGCAGCCTTCGGTTTTACAATCGATCATCGGATCGGCGAAGCCGGTGGCGTGGCCGGAGGCGACCCAGACTTTGGGGTTCATGATGATGGAGCAGTCGACGCCGACCATGGAGACCTCTTTGCCGTCGGGGCCGGTGGGGGGGTTGCGGACCATGTCCTGCCACCAGGCCTCTTTGATGTTGCGTTTGAGCTCGACGCCGAGGGGGCCGTAGTCCCAGAAGCCGTTGATGCCGCCGTAGATTTCGGAGGATTGGAAGATGAAGCCGCGCCTTTTGCAGAGGGCGACGATTTTTTCCATTTTTGCTGCGTCTTTGGGCATCGTACTTTTTGCTCCGCGGGTTGTGTGCCCGACATCGTTGGTTGTATAGCGTCGTGCCTTGATTCGTCGGGCAGCGCTCTGTCGCCCCTTCGGGGCTTAATGATTCAGGCTCGCTCTATCCACGGGCTCGCGCCCGTGGCTACGGGCTGACGCCCCGTTCGGGGCTGAAGTCGCATACGTACTTTGGCCATGATTCATACGCATACACAAAGCACTTTGGCGGGCGCGGCTCTGATTAGGGCGAGCGCGGCGCCGGGGAGGACTCGGTTTCCGTTTCTTCAATTCGGCATGATAGGGCAGAACGGAGTATCGCAAAACCGGGAGCGATAGGTATGAGGGGTGAATACGCACGAGCCGGAGGCTCATGCTACCCGGGGGAGTACGAATGGGCACGTGCCGGAGGCTCATGCTACCCGGGGGAGTGACGAATGGGCACGAGCCGGAGGCTCATGCTCCCCGGGGGGAGTGAAGAATACGCACGAGCGGGAGGCTCATGCTACCCGGGAGTGCGCGTCTGAGCTGTCAATTGTCGCGGGGCGGCGGCGGGCGCTTATAATTGCGGGCATCTGAATTACGGCACGCGGAAGGAGAATTCCATGACCAAGAAGTGGGACTATCGACTATTGGTCGCGGCTACGAGCGTCGCGGCTTTGTCATTTTCGGGATGCGGGCGGCCGACGGCGACGTATCCGACGGCGGAATCGCAGGCACCGTTGTTTAGCGGGATGGGCAGTCACGGGCGCAGGGTGACGACGGCTGCGGAACTGGCGCAGAAGTATTTCGATCAGGGGCTGATCTGGGCGTACGCGTTCAATCATGATGAGGCGATCAAGTCGTTTCGCGAGGCGGCGCGGATTGATCCGACGTGCGCGATGGCTTACTGGGGGATTGCGCTTTGCAATGGGCCGCATATCAATAATCCGGTGATGACGGCGGCGCAGTCGAAGGCGGCCTGGGGGGCGGTTGAGAAGGCGACGGAGCTGATCGGGAATGCGAACGAGACGGAGGCGGCGCTGATTGGTGCGCTGTCGAAGCGATATGCGAAAGACGCGCCGGAGGATCGAAGGGCGTTGGATGAAGCGTATGCGGCGGCGATGCAGGGGGTGTATGCGGCCAACAAGGGGGACGCGGACATCGGGTGCCTTTATGCGGAGTCGCTGATGGATTTGCAGCCGTGGGACCTTTGGACACATGAAGGCGCGGCGAAGGGAAGCACGAACGAGATTCTGGCGGTGCTGGAACATGCCATGGAGATCGATCCGAAACATCCGGGGGCGTGTCACCTTTACATCCATGCGGTCGAGGCGTCGCCGGCGCCGGAACGGGCGAACGCGGCGGCGGACGTTCTGCGCACGGGTGTGCCGTTGTCGGGGCACCTGACGCACATGCCTTCGCATATTGACGTGCAGACCGGTCGATGGGCGATGGCGTCGGATCAGAATGTGGCGGCGATCAAGGTGGACAAGGCGTATCGCAAGGTTTCGCCGAGGCAGGGATTTAACAGCGTCTATATGGCGCACAATCATCATTTTCTGGCGTTTTCCTCGATGATGGAGGGACGGCGAAACGCGGCGCTGGCGGCGGCGAAGGAGATGATCGCGGGCGTGCCGCCGGACTTTTTGGCGGAGCAGCCGCAGTTCATCGATCCGTTCATGATGATCGTGCATGACGTTCATAAGCGGTTCGGCGAGTGGGACGCGATTTTGAAATTGCCTGAGCCGGACGCGAGGTTGCCGGTGACGGTGGCGATGCACTATTTTTCGCGCGGGATCGCGCAGGCGGCGAAGGGTGATAAGGGGGCGGCGCGGCAGGAGCAGCAGAAGTTTCGCGAGGCGGCGAAGCGCGTGCCTGAGGACCGGATTCTGATGATCAACCCGGCGCACAAGGTGCTCTCGGTTGCGGAACACATGCTTGAAGGGGAGATCGCGTTTCACGAGGGGAAGATCGAGGAGTCGGTTTCGACGTTGCGGCAGGGCATCGAGATTGAAGACACGCTTCTATATATGGAGCCGCCGGAATGGATTCAGTCGATCCGTCACACGCTGGGCGCGGTGCTGGTGCATGAGAAGCGCTTTGCCGAGGCGGAGGCGGTGTATCGACAGGACCTGAAGAACTGGCCGGAAAACGCGTGGTCGCTGCTCGGACTGGCGAAGAGTCTGGCTGGTCAGGGCAAGACGGCGGAGGCGGACCAGGCGCAGAAGCGATTTGAGAGGGCGTGGGCGCGGGCGGACGTGAAGATCGTGTCGAGCTGTTATTGTGTCCCTGGTCAGTGAACTTGCCGGGCCGGACCGGGCCGGGGGTAATGGTAAAGTCTGGATTGAAAAGACACGGGCGAGACGCCCGTACCACCTAAACTTTACCAGTGCCGGGCCGGGTGCGTCGCATGTGGTTGTTGATTCGATGCCACGCTGATTTTTGACCGGACGACGCGCGCGATGTCGATCGGCGACGTGTCGTCGTAATCCGTAAGGTCTGCCTATCTGCCTCGGGACCGAGAAAAAGCAGTCACTGCTTCAATCCTGCACGATTTAATCCGGTTGTGTTTGAGGTCTGTGGTCCGGCACTCCTCCTGCTCAAGAGAACCTCCGGAGAGAGGCGCCGACCGTGTCCCGGACGGGGTAGAATCGTGAGAGGAGGGGAGTCCGATGATGATCGCCGCAGCCGATTTTGTGACCAACGAGTTTCGCAAGCGGGCGAAGATCCTTTTTCTGACGCTGTTTACGTATGCGGCGTTGTGTTAGGCGACGCGTCAGGGTTGATTCGTTGTTAACCGTGCCAATCCGCTCGTTCGAAGTGCGAGTTTCCGCATATCTGCCGGCAGTGGTTCGAATCCCGCCGAACCAGGATTTTCCCGTTGTTTTCATCGCAAATCGCGAACGATCACCCGATCGGGTGAATCTCGGTCAGAAGCTCGAAAACGCTTGAGTTCGGTGGTGTGTTTGCGGTCTGATACTCCGTGGAGCAGGGAAAATTTCCGCCGGATGCTGCTACGTGGGAGCGTCCTTGGGCCGGAAGCAAAATCGCTCAATAACGGAGTTGAGGAAATGAATCGTCTCACCTTGAGTGCAATCGTACTGTCGCTGATGGGCCTTGCGACGCCTGCGATGGCGGACATCATCATTGATGCCGGCGCGCCGACGGTGACGCGGCACTTTGAATTTGGCACGTCGGCGACGGGGAGCCCACGCGTGGCGGGCGACCCCTATTCCAACATCGCAAATTTTTCGGGATCGGGCGTTGCCAACGGCGGCGCGGCGACTGTCTCGGGACTTCTGACGACGCGCTATCTCGCGGACGATTTGAATCCCGGTCTCGCATACGCCGGTGTTGGGATTACGCGGTTTGACTGGTGTGTCGCGAACTTCAATGCGACCGCGACGACGGCGCGCATGCGGGTTCGGTTTCACCAGGATGACATCGCGGCCGGGCCGGGCACTTACATGACCGGATTCAGCTTCACTGCAACGGCCATCGCTGCCGGCGTAACCTGCTTCAATTTCGACAACGTGACTCCCTTTATGACGATCCCTGCGTCGGGCAGGCTGTGGGCGGGCATCACCTTTGATAATTCGGGCGCCGGCGGGGCCACGGCCGCACTGTATAACAATCTGGGAATGGGTCTGTTCGATCCGCCGACCGAGGGCAGCAGCCTGGACAAGGATTTCCTGACGACGGCAGCCAGTGTCGGCAACGTCCAGAATCCGGTCGGCTCGGTTCGCACATCTCCGTACGCACCGTTGAATGCCAATCATGGCTGGCGGCTCGTTCCTGAGCCTTCGAGCATCAGCCTTCTGGTGATTGGTGCTTTGGCACTCATCCGGCGACGCCGATAGGAGTGGTTTTAACTGCTCGCTCACTATCGTCATATCGTGCGTCAAAGAGGAGAGACGTCGCCCAGCGCGGCGTCTCTTCTTTTTTTGGTCGGCCGCGAATCGATCAGGCTTTGCGGCCTCGACCGCGCGAGGCGGCGGCTCTCATGCCGATGGGGCAGGCCTTCACGCAGGCTTCGCAGAGGCCCATGATGGCGAAGCGATGCGAGAGCGAGTGGAACTTGTGCGAGGCGGCGATGAGGGTTCGCAGGCGCGTGACCTCGGCGGCGTCGAACTCGATGATGCGGCCGCAGCGGCGGCAGACCATGTGGTCGTGGGGGTCCTGGCCGTAGGTGTGCTCGTAGTGGACCTGCTTGTTTGAGAAATGCACCTCTTTGACGATTCCGCAGGCGACGAGGAGCTTGAGGGAACGGTAGATCGTCGCCTTGCCGACGCGCGGGCCGGTTTGGCGCATGTCCAGCAGAAGCTGTTCGGCCTCGAAATGCTCGTCATTCTGCATGACGGCGCGGAGGATGTCGCGGCGCTCCACGGTGTATTTGAGCCCTCGGTCGCGGAGGTACTCGCGGAAGACGTGTTCGGCGGTTTCTATGACGTTGTTGCTGACGGCTCGGGCCATGATCGGGCTCTTTTCGGGCTTGAGGGAGGACGTTCACAGCGGGCATGCTGACGTCCTGTCTCAATCTATCGCGCGCGGCGAAGAATGTCCAAGTTGACGGGCCTATTTGGGGGGCGGGGCGAGGGGGTCTACAATTCGACTGATGGGAGAACAGGACGAGCGACTGAACGAAATGGGTCCGCATGACCGGCGGGGGTTTTTCCGCGCGGGGCTTTCACGGCTGCTGAGGCCGGTGGCGGGTTACATCGAGAAGAAGCTGCCGGGTTCGGCACCGGCGGGCTCGCGGATACTTCGGCCGCCGGGGGCGATCGACGAGCGGGACTTTCTAGAGACTTGTTTTCGCTGCGGGTCATGTGTGGATGCATGTCCGGCGAATTCGATCGTGGCGATTGCTTCCGCGGACGAGCGGCTGCACGGCACACCGCAGGTCGATCCGACGGTTCAGGCGTGCGTGATCTGCGACGAGCTGGCGTGCATGAAGGCGTGCCCGAGCGGGGCGCTGAAGCTGGTGGACCGGTTTGAGATTCGGATGGGGCTGGCGCGCGTGGATGATGGGGTTTGCGTGCGAACCGCGGGCGAGGATTGCCGGATATGCGTCGAGCGCTGTCCGTTGGGGGAGACGGCGATTGGGATTGATGATGACGGGCGAGTTGCTGTTGTCGATCCCGGGGCGACGGGGCGCGGGTGCACGGGGTGCGGGGTTTGCGAGCAGTATTGCCCGACGAGGCCGGTCCGGGCGATTCAAATTGATGCGCAGTATCGCAGGCCGCCCAATGTTTAGGGGCATCCATCGTCGTGTGTCGCACGATTCGAGACGCGAAGGCATGCCCGTGAATCGCGTTATCGCGCCGGGCCGCTGATGGGCAGCGGCAGCTTTGGTGCGGCGAAGGCGGCGTTCATCAGGTCGAACGGAGTCATGCGCGCGGCGGCCGGGCCGTAGAGCAGATCGGCGTCGGGAATGCCCATCCAGCAGAGCGGGGCGGTGCTCGTGCCGAAGAATCGCACCTGGCTGTCGAAGCTGATGATGGGGGTGGGGGCCTGGGCCATGGCGGCCATCTGGCTCATCATGTTGACGCCGGCGAGTGACTCGAAGAACTCACCAAAGGTCGCGGGGCGCGGATAATCGACGAGCTTGATCTCTGCGCTGGCCGGGATGTTAGCGAATTCTCGTGCCGCGGCGATGGCATCATCGAGGCCGCCGAGGCGATCGACGAGGCCGACCTCCAGGGCCTGGCGGCCGGTGTAGATGCGTCCCTCGGCGAGCTTGCGCACTTCGTTCTTGGGCATCTTGCGACCGTCGGCGACGCGATCGAGGAAGACCTCATAGAAATCGAGGATGTACTTCTGGAGGAAGTCGCGATCTTCGGGGAGCATGTCGCGGAAGCCGGCGCCGAAGAGGGCGCGGGCGCCGCGCGTCATCTCGTGAACGTTGATGTCACTGCGATTGAGGGCGGAGGCCTGGTTGGGCAGAATCGCCAGGACGCCGATTGAGCCGGTGATCGTCGTCGGCTCGGAGTAGATCAACCTTCCCGGGCAGGCGATGTAGTAGCCGCCGGAGCCGGCGACGGTGCCCATGCTGACGATGACGGGCTTCTCCTCGTCGAGCTGTTTGAGCTTCTTCCAGATGATGTCGGATGCGTAGCCGCTGCCGCCGGGGCTGTCGATCCGCAAGACGACGGCCTTAATGGTCTTGTTCTTGCGGATTTCCTCGATGGTTTTGACGAAATCGTCGCGCATGATGAGCATCGACGAGTAGCCGGCGCCGAGGCTCATATCGACGATGGGCCCGCGGGCGTTGAGGACGGCGATCTTGGGGCCGACTTCCTTGTATTTTTCCTGTGCTTTTTCGATTTCCTTGCCCCAGGCGCTGAGCAAGTCCTGAAGCGAGGTGACGTTTGAGAAGTTCGAGTCGTATTCGGCGACCTTCTTGAACTTGAGCTTTTTGGCGACGCGCTCGGCGAAGTCGTCGTAGTAGGCGATGGTGTCAACGAGCCCGCGATTTTTGGCTTCTTCGGCGTTGAAGAGTGCGATGTCGATGGCCTCCTTCACCTTTTGAGGCTCCATCTTGCGACCATCGGCGATGAATTTGACATAGTCGTCGTACCATCCGTCGAGGATGGCGCCGAATTCCTCTTTGAAGTACTTATTGGGCTCGCGCTGGTTCATGAAGCCGGGGTACTTGAAGCGTCCGGCGGTGATGACGTCGTATTCGACGCCCATCATCTGGTAGTAGCCGCGCATGAAACCGAAGACGCGGCCGAGGCCGGGGATGGCCATCGAGCCGGTGGGGGCGGCGCCGATCTCGTCGGCTTCGCAGGCGAGGAGGTAGCTCATCGGATCGCCGCCGTTTAGATAGGCGATGACCTTCTTGCCTTGACTGCGCATGCGACTGACAGCGGCGCGCAGCTCCTCGACGTCGGGCAGGGCGAGGTAGACACCGTCGAGATTGAGGAGGACGGCGCCGACTTCGTCGTCGTCGCTCCACTTGTCGAACTGCGTGGCGAGCTCGCGCACGGTGCGGGTCTTGCCGGGCAGGGGGATGTTGAGCATTTTCGCGGCGACGAGGTTCTGATCGATCTTGACTTCGATCAGCTTCTTGATGGGGCTTTTCTTTTCCTTCTTGGGCTTCTTCTTGTCGGCGGAGTCGTCCGCGTCGTCGTCATCATCGGTCGTCTTTTTCGACTCGGCCTTCGGTGACTTCTTGTCCTTGTCGCCGCTGGCGCCTTCCCAGGCCCGAGCCTGCGGGGGAAACATGCCGACCACGGAAAGGACAAACAGTGCCGCAAAAGATGCCATTAAACTTCGTCGCATGACCACACTCCTCAATCCTGAAACACGCATCGTGTTACTTTAGTCGTGGGCGGCCGGTGTATCATCGAACCGCCAGTTCATCCTCATTTTTCTCTTTGCTTTCGGAGTCGCCTTTTTTGGCGACGCGGTGAATCTTTCCGTCCTGATCGATGTAGATCGTCGCGTACTCGACGAACTCATCGGGGCGGAACTTGAGTTTCCACTCTGTCTCGGCCCAGTCGATTTCGTAGAGGTCGTCGTCGATTTCTTCGTCGTCGTTGGTGATATCCCTGTTCTCTCTCTTGCTGGTGGTGAAGACTGAGACGATGCCGGCGACGATTCCGCCGTTTTTCGGCCGGAGCATTAACAGGTTGGGATGGGACGAAAAGTCCACGTAGCCGTCGAGTTCGGCGACGGTGGCGGGCCAGCGGCCGTAGTCTTTCTTGAATAGTTTGGCGTGATGGTGGAGGACGCGGAGGTTGCGGCAGGCGGTCTGCTCGCGCGCGGCTTCCGAGGCATAGCCGGCGGTGGCGGAAAGCGATGCGACGGTCACGCCCGGTACGTAGGCCGCGCCGATGGGAATCGGGCCGGTATGGCGGACGTCGAGTCCGGCGTATTCGATTTTGACGTTGACGGTGGACTCACTCAGCACATCGTCCAGCACATCGGCGGTGGGAGCGGACTCGGTGTCCCGGGTGGTCGCCGAGAGAACGGTCAGGTAGGGCTGGACCGACTCGTAGACCTTGCGCCAGTTGATGACGAGCTGCCAGTGGGCGTTCTTTGAGTCCGGGACTTGTGTGTTTTCCTTTGACTTGCGACGCAGCGACTGCCACCGCTTGATGGCGTCTTCGGGCTGGGTTGAAGTCTCGGCGATGATCAGGCAGCGGCGGTCGTCTTCATCCTCGGGTGAATCAAAGAAGACGACGGTTCTGAAGGTTGCGATCGAGAAGCTGCCGCCGTTGTCCGCCGCGCCGTCTTTCCAGAAATACACGTCATCGCCGAGCCTGGCTTCGTGCCATGCGGGGGGGCGGTCATCTTCCTTGCGCTCTTTCGTGTCGTCTTCGATGGCTTCGCGGATGTCGTCTTTGATTCTCTCGGTGCGGCGGGCGTAGAACTGGTAGTAGACGTCGGGGATGGGGAAGAAGCCGGTTCCGGGCAGGGCGGCGAAGGCCATTTCGCCATCGGCCCGGCCGCCGATCGTTCCGGATTCGAGACCGGCGATGGTATCGGCGAGACCGTCGGCCATGGCGAGATGGAAGGCCCCGGCGACATAGGCGTTTTTCGGGCATGTGAAGGAGGCGTTGGTTTTCTTGAGAATCTGCTTGATGCCCAGGCCCAGGAGGGGGTTCCAGCGGACGTTGAATCGCTCGCTCCACCGGCCGTCGTCGGTGAGTTTTCCGCCGTAGCGGATGTCGCTGACCATGGAGAAGCCGGCGAGGATGGACTGGCTCTTTTCGTCTTCTTTGCCGGCGTCCATGTTAAGGCGGCAGTAGACGAGCATGCTGTTTTTACCGGGGGCGCGCCGCTTGCCGGACTTGTCGAGCTTTTCGCCGAACAGTTTTGAAGGTGTCTCCAGTTTGGCATCGGAGATGATGAGGCTTCCGCGGTCGGCGGACTTGACGATTGCCAGGATGACGTCGGGCGTTTCGAGCTTGTAGGTTCCGTCGTCCTGCTTGTTGAGGGTGATTTCCGAGAGGAGCTTTTTCGCCTTCTCGTCTTCGAGCATTTCGCGGATGCGGTCGCAGGTGTCGTCCAGGGTCCAATCGAGCTTGACGGCCCAGCGCGGGCGGCCATCGCGATCCATGGTAAAGGTCATGACGCCGATGGCGGTATCGGGCCAGTCGGCGACGCGCGACAGCAGGCTGAAGATCGCGTCAAAGTCGAAGTCATCATCCGACTCTTTCTCGATTCGCGGCATCATTCCGGAGAAGGCCTTGACGAGGGCGCCGGTGCGAGAGGCTTTCCCGGCTTCGACCAGATTCGTCACGGAGGGGATGAACACCTCGACCTGGGGGACGTTGGACTTGTCTTCTTCCTTGTCCGCGGCCTTGGCGTTGTCTTTCTTATATGCGGAGTTTGTGGTGGCGGGCTTCTTCCTGGAAGGTTTCTCGGCTACCTCGGGAGATGTATCTTCGGCTTCGTCTTCGGCGTCTTCTTCGACTTCAGTGTCGTCGGCCTCCGATTCGTCGGAATCGTCTGAGTCGTCCGGCGGTGTATGAGTAAGGCTGCTGAGGGGCGCGCGGGGAAGGGGGTCGGCCGCAGTTGCCTCACGACCGGTGAAACCGAGCGAACCGGCGATGACGAACATGAAGATGAGACGAATCAAAAACCGCCGGGACAAAATGGACATTGGCGACCCTCCACCAGATCGAATCCCCGTGACAAACGTCGATCGGTTGCCCTTGTCGTGCCCGAAAAGGGCGGTCATATCATAACAGATATTGACGAGGACACGGCCGCACTCAGCGGGAATTCGCCCGAATCTGCACTCTCTTCGGCCATTTGGGGCCGTCTCAACAGCATCGTCGGGTTTACAATCCGTCGCCCCATCCACCGAGGCACCCGTTATCAGAACGCAGCAACGGTCGGTCGTTCACTCGTAACTACGAAATCCAGCAGGCTTCGAGGGACGGCTTTTTGCGGTCCTTTGGAAGTCCGGGCTATTCATGGCCGTCTTGTAATCACGAATGCGGACCCTGCTGCGCGGGCATCGACCTTTATTGGTCAATCATTTCACCGCGCTTCCCGATACTCCCGGCGACTATGAAGCCAGGAGGCTCTTGGTGACGCTTACGGCAGGGGGAGCATCGATCGCGCAGTTGTATGGGTGCGCTCCGGTAGGGCGTACGGGCGGGGGCACGCGCTACATCGATCTGACGGACGACTTTGTCTCGTGGTTGAGCTTTGCCAACGCGGGGATGTTGAACAAGGGGAATCTCCTCTGCTTCGACTACGTGATGCGGAACCTGCCCTCTGAAAACCCGATGGTGGAGATCGGGTCTTTTGCGGGGCTCTCGACCAACCTCATCAATTATTACAGGCGGCGCCATGGGGCGACGAACGCTCTGTACACCTGCGACGCGTGGCGATTTGAGGGGGCGGTCGAGTATGTGGGCGACTCGGATATTTCCCACGATGCGTACCGACAGTTTGTGCGCGAGACGTATATGCGAAATGTGGGCATGTTCAGCGGCGATAAGCTGCCGCGCACCGTAGATGCGTGCGCCGATGATTTTTTCGCGGCGTGGGGGGCGGGCAGGCAGACGGTCGACGTCTTCGGAAGGGGATGGCGACTCGGCGGGCCGATTTCATTTTGCTACATCGACGGCGATCATCGGTATGAGGCGGCGGCCCGGGATTTCCGAAATACCGACCGGTTCCTTGAACCGGGCGGATTTGTTTTGTTTGACGATTCCGCGGACGGCTCGAAGTGGGAGGTGACGCGCGTGATCGAGGAAGTCAAACGCCTCGGTACCTATCGCGTCGTGATTCAGAACCCTAATTACCTGTTTCAGAAGATCAGCTAGTCGCCTGTGGCGCGGCCTGCACGGGTCGGCACATCGGGCGTCAGGGTGTCCGCGAAAGGAAACCCACGCTGGTCTGGAAGAACTGCTCGGCCAGTTCGGGCCGACTTGCCGGACCGCTTTCGGTGGACAGGTCGTCCAGATTCGCGCGACACATCAGGCATCGCACGGTCTCGAGGTGGAACCGGGTGTAGGACTGCCAGGGCTCTTCGAGGACACCCAGGAGGTGCGAGCCGATGGTCCCGCGTTTGAGGCAGGAGAGCCGGCGCTGCCGCCAGACCTTGGCGATGGTTTCTTCGCCGGAGAGCTGGGCATCGTCGAGTAGGCCGCGATCTTCGGCATCGAGTTCGGCGAGGAATTCCTGCAACCTGCCGAGTGCCCTGAACTTGACACCGGCGACGGCCTTTTCATCGCGTCCCAGGAGTTCGGCGACTTCCTTGTTGCGCAGGCCGACGTAGAAGATGGATTCGATGACCTGCAAGTCTTCGAGCTTGCCGCGGTCGCGCAGCTCTTCAATGAGGCGGCGCAGGATGGTGGCGAGGACATCGGCCTGGCGGGCGGCGCGCTCGCGGCCGGCGGCGACGCTGCTGGGGGTCTCGGAATCCTCCGATTCGATCATGCCGGGCGAGCCGTCGTCGATGTCGAAGCCGGCGGTGTATTCGGAGCGGCGCTGCTTGCGGGTGAGAATCTCACCGATCTTGTAGCGCAGAATGGCGAAGAGATACGTTTCGAGGGAGCGCGATGCGTCGTAGTGCTTGAGGCTGGTGACGAAGCCGAGAAGTGTCTCCTGGACGGCATCCTCGGCCTCGCCGACTTCTCGAAGGCGCGTGCGGGCGAAGGCCAAGAGCCTGCCCTGGTAGCGCTCGATGAGCTGCTGCCATGCCCGCTCGTCTGCTTTGCGAACCGCTTCGACCAGGAAATGGTCGGCATCGTTTGCCTGAACCAAGAAACTCCCACCTTCCCTGAACAGGGAACGAATCCACAAAGCGCGGCCGATACGCCGTGCCTAATGGCCCCAGTATACCGGGTCACGGATTTGTGTCTGCCGTGGTGTATCAGAATGGCACGGCTGCCTGGATGAATTGGATAACGAAGGCAAGGGGGCCTGCCTCACGCCATGCCGACGGCGGCGGAGGCGACGGTCGAGCCGGAAGGCAGCTCGCGTCCGCTGAGCAAGCCGCACAGATCGCCGATCTCCTCGTTTAATGCGTGCAACTGCTTCTGGACGGGCTCGTTGAAGCTGGCGTCCATGTCGAGGAAGCAGGTGATCCGGTAGCCGCCGGTGTCGAGTTCGTAGGCGGCGACGTTGAACTTGACCTTCCACTGTCGGATGTCGGAGCTGTAGAACTGGGCCGGCCAGGTGCCGCGCTCGAATGACCAGAGCAATTCGCCCTTGGAGATGAGCTTGTAGCCGAAGACGCTCATGTGGCGCTCGATGAGTCGCGGCAGATTGGCATTGGGGTCAATCTCGAAGACGCGGCGCAGGGGGAGGGCGAGCTTGGACTTTTTCTCCGGCTTGATTTTCCTCGGCCGTCCGGCGGCGTACCCGCTGGTCCAGAGGGCGATTGAAACAATCGTTGCAACGACGCCGACTGGTGGAATCACGGCGTCGGCATCCCCGCCGTTCAGAACGGCGGCGAAGAATGCCATCAGGGCGCAGCCTGAGCCAAAGGTGCCGTAGGCCAGTCGCTTGAGGCGCTGTGACTTGTAAGCGCGCTTCTGTACTTCGTCATCTTCGGCGTCGAGAAACTTCGGCTTGTACGGAGCGACCGGGACAAACCAGACGAAGAGGCTGCCGATCGCGCCCAGGAGGACGCCCGCCAGCGCCAGCGGCATAAACTCATTGTTGATGTGCATCATGCCCATGGTGATGCCGGAGCAGGCGGAGACGGCGGCGCCGCCGAAAAAGATCGCCGGGCGAAAGACGCCTCGCCAGAGGCCGCGCTTGTAGCCCGACCACGAGCGCGTGAACATGAACAGGAACAGCGCCATGGCGGTGGTGCCGAAGATTGAGAACAGTCCGAGTTCGCGGTCGGCACCGAACTTGTCTGTCGTAAAGATGATGGTGGAATCCATCATGTTCGGCGTGGCGTAAAGGATGATGCCTCCGACCAGGGCGATGGCGGAGCCCATCATCCAGAGGGCGCGCACGGCGCTGGAACGTCGGAGGCGCGGGTCGGTTTCCGCTTTGTCCGCCGCGAGTGTCGCCATGGCGGGCGCCGGCCTGGGTGCGCCGGAGCCGGGGACGGGTGGCGGGGGACTGTCAGATCGCCGGCCGATGCCGCGGCCGAAGCCCGGCGGCTCGACTGCGACGGCCATCGGCTCAAGCGGTTCGTCGGTGCCGGGTTGCTTTTCTTCTTCGTCGTCGGAGCGCGTCCTGGGAACTACGGCGCCGGGCTTCAAGGGCCAGAGGCTGCCGATTGCCTGAACGACGAGCGACGCTGCCGCGACGATGACACCGATCTTGAAGGCCTGACCGTCGAGAAAAATTGCGCCGGCGATGAAACCTGCAAGGCCGATTGAAAACGCCGAACCGAGGGACATCTTTCCCTTGCGACCGTCAAAGAGCCGCCCGGCCCAGTCGCCGAAGATCATGCACAGGATGAGGGGGCCGGCCCAATCCGACGGGCCAAGCATTCTGACGGATCGATAGATCGTCTCGCCGGCTTTGTTCGTATCTTTCACCATGGTCGTGATGTGGCTGCTCAGTTCGCCCGTTCCCACGAGTCCGACGGCAGCGATCGCCGCAATGAGTAGTCGTGGCACCCAGACGCCGGCGACCTTCAGCTTCTCATAGCTGAGCCAACTGCCGACGAGGACGCCCTGCACGATGCTGGCGATGTTCAGGAAGACGACGCCAGCGAGGAGGCCCTTGTGAGGCGTGTTTCCGGTGATGATGCTCACGCCGAAGGAGATGCCGACCGCCAGTATCATGGCGATGACGGCGCGGGCTCCGTGGCCGCCGGGCGCCTGGCCGGCCTGATTGAGTTGTTGGGCCAGGGCTGAATTGTCGATTCGTCCGGCGACGCGGCCCATGCCTCGGCCGATGCGATTGTGAACGCGTTCGAATCTTCCCGGCGGGCCCATGCGTGCCGGATGAATGGCCACGGGCGGCGTGTTTCGGCCGACGTTGCTGCTGCCTGCGCCGGTCAGGGTCGCTGCGCCGGGGTAGTCGGCAGCGCGGCGCAGATTCATCTCGGCGGTGGCTTTGGCCGCGGCGGTTGAGAGGCTTCCCGGCTCGAACGATGCGACGGACTGATCGAGCGAGGCGACGGAGAAAATCTCGGAGACCATTTCCTGAACTGTCTGGTACCGCTCGTTCGGGTCCTTGGCCAGTGCCTTGCGGATGACATGCGGAAACGGCTCGGGCAGCTCGTCCACTTCGGGCTGGGCGGTCAGGTGCTTCATGAGCACTTCGCCCATGGTGGCGCCGGCGAAGGGGACGCGGCCGAGGAGCATCTCGTAGAGCATGACGCCGAGGGCGTAGATGTCGATGGTGCGGTCGTAGTTTCCGCTGCCGACTTCCGGGGCCATGTAGTGCACGGTTCCGACGGACATGGTCTGTCCGCTGTGCTGGCTGGTGGCCATCAGCTTGGCGAGACCGTAGTCGCCGATCTTCACGTAGCCGTCTTCGTAGAAGATGTTTCCCGGCTTCAGGTCGCGGTGGACGATGCCGCGGTCGTGCAGATAGGCGAGGCCCTTGGCGATTTCGCGGAGGAAATAAGCGGCCTTCTGTGCACCAAGTCCGGCGGCCTCGGCGTTCATCAGGTCGCGCAGCGAGGGGCCGGTGATGTATTCCATGATGACGAAGTGGTCGCCATGCTCGTTCTGTTTGACGTCGTGAAGGCCGACGAGATAGGGGCTCTTGAGATTCAGACAGTGGGCGACGCCGCGCAGCTCGACGGAGGGGTTCTCGCGCAGATACTTGAGGGCGACTTCCTTGCCGCCGTCGCTGAGGGCGTAGTAGACCTCGCCGAAGCCCCCGCGGCCGACGCCGCGCTGGATCGTGTAGCCTTCGAGCGGCCGGTCACCCTGATTGAATTGAAACGCCATCGCATTCGCCCTTCGTCAAGCGACCCAGACTAACCAATTACCCGACCGACGCCGGCGGCGCGATCAAGTCCAGATACCGACAGACGCAAGTCTCCAATGTTCGTCAACACGCCGAGCGGGAGGTGAACCGGCGAACCTTCGGGCCCCATGGGCTTGGCCATCATTTGGCCCGCGCGCTCCATGAGGACGAACCCGCCGAGACTGGGTCGCAGTTGAATGTGACACTCCTTCGTGCTGCCCATGAGGATGGGGCCGTTCCAGAGGATGACGCGGCGGCAATCTCCGCTGGTTCGGACGCCCTCACCGAGATCGAGAGCCGCCGCCATGCTTTTGAGGCTCGGCCGGCGAAAGGTCATGCGCACGCGACTGCCGAGGCGGATCCGATCTCCGTCCTGAAGCAGGGCATGTTCGACAGCTTTGCCGGCCAGCTCGACGCCTTTGGAGGAGACGATGAAGTAGTCTTCACCGGCGCGGATCAGCTCGGCGTGACGATCGGACAAGTCGCTGATGAGTTCCAGGTCGGCGCGTCCTGAGCCGGCGCGGCCGATGGCGATGCGATCGCCTCGCAGCAGCAGGAAGCTGCCGACGCCGTCGATTCGGAAGACGATGCGACTGGGCAGGACGCCGCATAATTGTGACGCCTGCTCCGAGGGCATCGGGGGAATCGGCGGCGGGCCATTTCCGGCAGGCGCGGGCGGCCGTGAGACGGTGTCGTTTAATACACCGGCCTGAGTCATGACGTTTGCCGGGACGTTGTTCTCGGAGAGCAGTCCGAGTGGACCTTCGAGAAGGGCCCTTCGATGTTCGGTGAGTGCGTCAAGGCGTTCACGGACGTCGGCCAACCAGTCAGCCTTGGGCCCGACGCGGGTCAAACGTCCCATGAGGACGCCGGCCTTGGTGAAGTGATCGTTGGCCATTGCCTGGGCGGCGGCCTCGGCCAGTCTGAGGGCTTCGTCCAGATCAATCCGGTCGCTGCGCGATCGGCCGAGGTCGGCGAGTTCAGCGATGCGTTGACGGGCACGACGCAGCCGACCGGCCTGGTATTCTCTCGTCGCCTCGTCGATGACGCGATCGAGGATCATCGTCTCGGCTTCGGCGAGGCCATCGAGCTTGGCGTGCAAGGCGCGGGCGGTGCGGAACTGCTGGACAGCCAAAAGGAGGTTTCCATCTTTGAGGGCGGGCCGGACCGCGGCCAGCGCCGCCTCGGCCCTTTCAACCTGACCATGAATCGCCTGCGACAGGGCGCCGACCTCGCTGGTTTCCAATGGCGCCCGGGCTCGGGCATCGGCCGCGGCGTCGATGCTGCCGGCGGCCAGATGTCGTCGTGCGTCGTTGATCACTGCCTGTTGGCGATCGGCGACTGCTGCATTATGGCCCCGGGCGTCGAGGGCGCGATTTCGCCACTCGGCGACCTTGCGGCCGTCCATTCCGCACTCGCCGGCGCGGTCGAAGTCGGTCAGGGCGTCGTCAAACTTCCGGGCGAGGAGGCGATCCTGGCCGCGGAGCATGAGGGCCTCGGCAAGTCGTTCGAGGAGTGGGGAGGCCTTCTTGTCCCGTTGAAGCTGGTGGGCCGAAACGAGTTGGCAGGCGTCGTCGAGCCGGCCCTGGGAGAGGGCGTCCTCGGCGTTTTTCAGATGGGCTGGTGATGATCTTCCAAACATCGGTCCACTCCCGCGACTCAGCGGCCTGGCTTGTTGGGCGAATTGTATCTCAAGTCTGATTCTGCGTTTAGGCGGAGTTCCGGAGATGGGTTTCCTGCGATGGGCCATGTGGATTTCGCTCGCCGAAATATGCCGCGATTCGTCAGATTGACAGTCATCCTGAGGCACTCCCACATGGCGGTTTTCGGGCCTATCCCGTTCCGCCCATGGGTATTGGCCCTTACGCATCGAATATTCCCGATTGCGGGCCGGTTGGGGGCATTCCGCTAACGTCGCGGGACAGGGCGTGTCTAGTGCATGAAGCAACGCGGCCCGAAGGGCGACCGCGAGAACAGGAGAAGACTCCCATGAGGCGCAAACTGACACGACTGGCGATGACACTGGTGCTGGTACTGGTCCTGGTCCCGACGATGGGGTCGGACGGCTGCGACCGCCGGGGTGGTTACGGCTATTCCGGGTTTGACTTTGGATTCGATTACATCCCCTCGTTCGGCGGGTTCGACTTCTTCGATTCGGGATACGAGGAGAGCTACTACTACGAAGACAGCTATTACGATGACGGCTATTACTACGACGATGGGTATTACTATGACGACGGCTACTACTACGACGACTTCTGGAAGAAGAAGAACGCCGGCAAGCCGGGCAAGTAAGCCGGTCGCCCGCTGAAACAAGTCAAGGCTTCGGGCGCTGCTTCGGCGCGGACGGGGTCGCAGCCTGATCGCGGTCATCGAGGAGTTGAGGCCGATCCTGCGTGGATGGGTTGCATACATCAAATTGACCGAGGTCAGGGTGAGTTTCGAAACGCTGGACCAATGGCTGCGTCGGAAGCCGCGGGCCATCTTGCGGAAGCAGTGGAAGAGGTGGCGGACCCGGCTTCGGGAACTCGTGCGATTGGGCTTGGACGGCGAACATGCCGCGGCATCGGCGTGCAATGGACGCGGCCCCTGGTGGAAAGCCGGGGCCGGCCATATGCACGAAGCCGTGCCGATCAGCCTGTTACACCGATGGGGACTTACGAGCGTGCTTCAGGAGCATCGAAGATCAGCATGCACCCTGTGAACCGCCGGACGCGTGATCCGCACGTCCGGTGGTGTGGGAGGCAGGGGCCGAAAGGCCCCCGCCTAACCGATTCTCTGATTGGCGATGCCGGGTTTGCCGCGTGGGTCCACATGCCCGGCAGTTACACGATCCATGCACGATTGACTGCGTGAGCTGTTCGATCAGTGTGCTCGAAGCCCCTTGCCGGACACTTTGAAATTCCAGAGCTTTCGTACGTCGCGGGCCTTGTCCAGCGACCACAACTGGGAAAGCAACTGGTTTTGCAACTTCGTGGGGATGACGCCCTCGGCGAGTGTGCGGAACTTCGTCTCGACCTCGTCGTCGGACATGGGATTGCCGGCGTGGCCGCGCGGGTACTTTACGGTCTTTTCATAGACCTTTCCGTCGGCCATGCGAACTTTGAGCCGGTTCGGTATTCCGTCGGGATAGCCCTTGTTGAGGTCATTCGCCTCGACGATGGTCGTGTTGTCGAGCAGGTCCAGGTACTTCTTGTTGGTGAACTTTTTTGGAGAGAAAGTCTCACGGGTGACTTCTCCGTCGATCAGCGCGGCGACGGTCATGTAGCCCATGCTGTGATCGGCCGTTTCCCGGCTTGTCGGCCGCCATTTCTCCGGCTCGCTGCCGATGATTGACACTGCCGCCTCGAACGATTCCATCTCCATCTTGCGGATGTCTTTCCAACTGTACCCGTCGGCCATAAATGCCTTGCGAATCTGCAATGCAGCATCGATGGAACTCTGGGCGTGATACTCGGCGGGCCAGTACTTGATGTAGGTCTTGTTGATCATGTAGCCCGCGTTCTTCGAGCCAAGTGCCACGTCGAACTCACAGCGTGTCAGCATCTTGAAAACGCCCTTGGGCCCTTCGAAGATTTCGTTTGGTCCAGTGAAACCCTGTCGGGCGAGATTTGCGGCGAAGACGGCATTACGAGCGGCGTTGGAGAAAGCGCACGCCTTCCACATGGAAATCTGCCCGGTCCGCGTCTGGCGCGTTGCGATGTTGCAGACGCCGGCGAGCCCCTGTGCATGCACCATCTGATCGGGAGTCAGTCCCCAAAGTTTGGATGCGCCCAGCGTCGAGCTAAAGGCTCCGTAGGTGACGTGATCCCAACCGTGAGCCCTTAAGGAAGCGGCATCGCAGAGTCGGCACTGGATCTCATAGGCGATCACGGTAGCGAGGATGAGGTCCTTGCCGGGGCGGTTTGCGGCCTGTGCCACGGCGAGTGTGGCCGCGATGTTATCTGAAGGGTGCGCCGGTTCCTTTGAGAGGTATGTATCGTTGTAGTCCAGGTAGCGGATATGCGCGCCGTTGCAAAGTGCGGCGAGATCAGGCGTCGTGCGGGCCATCGTGCCGACGATGGCGGAACCGCCCTTTGGATAAGGGACGGCGGTTGCGGTTGCCCGCGTGATTGTGGCCGGCTTCGACCCGTAGGCCCCGAGGGCAGTGCCCAGCGAGTCGATGAAGCGCCGCTTCGTTTCGTGGATGGCGTCTTTGGTGAGGTCGGAGTATTTGAGCTTGTTCGTCCATTGAGCGAATTTTTCGGCCAGCAGCATGATGTGTTTCCGTGTGGATTTCCTAATCGATCTCAGCGTAAATGCCCGGCGCGTGCCGGAGCCATGAGCGGCGGATTATATCGACGTCGGCCTGATTCCGCGAAGCGATTGCGGCGTTGCGTTTTCGGTGGCTCGATCCACGGTGCGGGATTAGACTCGGCGTCATGCCGCTTGCCGCCAGACAGGGACCGACCGCGACGCCGCCGACTCTTCACCTCGGCGATCTGACGATTCGCGTCCTGGACGGGGGCACCTTTTCGCTGGACGGCGGAGCCATGTTCGGCATCATCCCCAAGCCGGTCTGGACCCGCTCAGTCCAGGTCGATGAGCAGAACCGGATTCCGCTGGCCACGAATTGTCTGCTTGTCGAAACATCCGGCGCCCGAATTCTCGTCGAGACGGGCTGCGGCGAGAACGCCAAGTACGCGGAAAAGGAGCATGGGTTTTTCAGCTTTGGGTCGCATTGGCTTCTTGACTCGTTGACTGCGGCGGGCGTGGATCGAGAGTCGATCGACATTGTGATACTGACCCATCTCCATTTCGATCATGCTGGTGGCGGGACCCTGTCGGATGGTCGAGGGGGATGGGAGCCGACTTTTCCGAAGGCCAGGTATTTCGTTCAACGCGGCGAGTGGGACGACGCGGTTGAGGGCCATGCCGTCATGACCGGCACCTATCGGCGGGAGAATCTGGAGCCGCTGGAGAAGGCGGGCCTTCTCACGTTGTTATCCGGCGATGCTCAGATCGCCGAAGGCGTTTCGACACGCATGCTCCCCGGCCACACGCGGCATCAGCAGGGCGTAATCCTCGCGAGCGGCGGCAAGCGGGCGATTCTTCCGGCCGATCTCATGCCGACGAGTGCCCATGCCGGCTTGCGTTACAACATGGCCTATGACCTTCTGCCGTACGAAAACATGGTCAACAAAGAGTCACTGCTTGAAGAAGCATCTGACGGAGACTGGACGATCCTCTTGGGGCAGGATCCGAATACGGTTTCCTGGAGCGTGGAAAAGATTCGCGGCAAGGGATTTCGCCTTTCCCAACGATGACCCTCAAAATCAGAGCAGGTAATACGTTTTTCTGCGATCCCGCGTGCCGTTATCGAGCCCCTAGATTCTCCTGGTCCGAGTCGGCACGGACTGGTCCATATTCGCTCTAATCATCTGTCCCATCGCAAGTTCCATTGAGTCGCCCCGTTTGACCCACCTTGCGGGGAACCTTATTATGCAAACCTCACCCGATAGGGCATATCGGAGGAGGAATTGTCGGGTTCGATGCCTGATCCCGGCTCCAGAAATTCTATCTTGTGAGCAGGACGACATGAATTTCACGCTTTCGGACGAATTGACGACATTTCGCGATCTCACGCGAAAGTTCGCTGCGGAGAAGATCGCGCCCCATGCCAGAAAATGGGATGCGGAAAAGTGGATGCCGGATGAGGTCGCCCGTGAAATGGGTAAGGTCGGCATTCTCGGCGTTTCCTTCCCGGAGGAGTATGGCGGCTCCGGTCAGGGGCTTCTCGGCATGACGGTTGTCGTCGAGGAGATTTCCCGTTGGTGCGGCGGAACGGCCCTTTTCATTGCGGCGCACAGCGGCCTTTGTTCGACGCACATTCGCCTTGCCGGCAATGACAAGCAGAAGCAGAAATGGCTTCCCAAGCTGGCCACCGCCGAGGCGATCGGCGCCTGGTGCCTTAGCGAGCCGGATTGCGGCACCGATGCCGAGGCCATGACCACCCGCGCGGAGAAAACGTCTGCCGGCTGGGTCATCAACGGTCGCAAGTTCTGGATCACGAACGGCAAGCGTGCCGACGTTTTTGTCGTCACCGCCCGGACGAAACCCGAGCGCGGGGCCCGGACGATTTCGGCCTTCCTCGTTGAAAAGGGAACTCCCGGCCTGATCATCGGCGAGCCCGAGGACAAGATGGGCATGCGGGCCAGTGACACGGTGCCGGTGAACTTCGAGAACTGCGAAATTCCCGCCGAGAATCTCTGCGGTGAGCTGAACGAAGGATACATCGACGCACTGCGCGTTCTTGATCGCGGTCGAGTCACCATCGGCTCTCTTTCGGTTGGCCTCGCTCGAGGCTGTCTGGAGGAGGCTGTGCGCTACGCCGCCGAGCGAAAGAGCTTCGGCGTGCCGCTTCACAGCCACCAGGCGATTCAGTTCAAGCTCGCCGACATGGAAACTCAGATCGAGGCCGCACGATTGCTCGTTCGTCAGGCCGCATGCACCCATGACGCCGGCCGACCGGACAAGGAGTTGTCCTCGATCGCCAAGCTGTTCGCTTCCGAGATGGCCAGCCGGGTCGGATGGGATGCCATTCAGATTTTCGGCGGCGCCGGCTATACCAAGGATGTCTGCGTCGAACGACTGCTCCGCGACAACAAGCTTTGCGAGATCGGCGAAGGGTCCAGCGAAGTGCAGCGAATGCTCATTGCCCGCGCCGAGTTCAAGCGCCTCAGCGCCTAGCCAGGCCGAAGTATTGCTCGATCCAAATAACCAAGCCGCGGCAAAGGGCGGCTCGACTGCGATTACCGGAAACGAACAGATAACTCTGAAGGCCGCAACATGATGAAAGAAGACGCCGCGACCATGGAAGACGTCATCGCATTCGGGTACGAGTTGGACGAAGACCATCTTATGCTGCGCGACAGCATTCGCGACTTCGCCCGCAACGTCATCGCGCCGGGCGCGATGGAGCGCGACATCAAGGGTGAGTTCCCCCACGAGGTCATCAAGCAGCTCGGCGAAATGGGGTATCAAGGCATCTGCGTTCCCGAGGAGTACGGCGGCGCTGGGATGGACGCGCTTGCGTCGGCCATCGTTGTCGAAGAACTGTCCTACGCCGATGCTTCCGTAGGCGTCATCAACAGTGTTCAAAACTCCCTCGTCATCGACCCGATACTCAAGTTCGGCACTGAAGCCCAGAAGAAGAAGTGGCTGCCGCGCATGGCATCCGGCGAGTGGCTCAATTGCTTCTCCCTCTCCGAGGCAGGCAGCGGCTCCGATGCCGGTTCCATGAAATGCCGCGCCGTTCTTAAGGGCAATGAGTGGGTCGTGAACGGCACCAAGCTCTGGGTGACGAACGGCTCGGAAGCCGATGTGGTCCTTCTCTTCGTCCGCACAGAGGACGGGGACCGGCGCAATGCAAGCTGTTTCATCGTCCCCAAGAACACGCCCGGTCTGACCGTCGGCAAACACGAAGACAAGCTCGGCATCCGCGGCAGCAGCACGACCGAGCTCGTTTTCGAGAATTGCAAGGTGCCCGCTGAGAACCTGCTCGGCGAGCGCGGCCACGGTCTCAAGATTGCCCTCACCGCCATCGACGGCGGCAGACTCGGCATTGCAGCTCAGGCCCTTGGTATTGCCCAGGCGGCGCTCGATCGGTCGGCGAAGTATGCCCTGGAGCGACGCCAGTTCGGCAAGAGCCTTTCGGAGTTTCAGGCCATTCAGTGGAAGGTCGCCGATATGGCGGTGCGCATCGCCGCCAGTCGGGCCCTGCTCTACAAGGGCTGCTGGGTCAAGGGTCAGAAGGGGCACTCGCTGCATATCCCTGCGATGGCGAAGCTTTATGCCGCCGAGACGGCCAGCTTCTGTGCCAATCAGGCGATTCAGATCTTCGGCGGCATGGGCTACTGCCGCGAGAGCGAAGTCGAACGCTACCTCCGCGATGCCAAGATCACCGAGATCTACGAGGGCACCAGCGAGATGCAGCGCATGACCATCGGCGAGACGCTGGCGGCTCACCCCGAGCGGGTCGCAGACGTCTAGTGCATCGTCACAATTGAATCTTCGGGTGGTACGGCCGTCTCGGCCGTACAGACGGGCGGGACGCCCGTACCACCAGCCCAAAAATCATCTGTGACAGGCCAATAGTCGCTATCGGCCTTCGGACGTTGCGGGCCGGCATACGCGGCACGCCGAGTCCCCTTCGAGGGACGCTTCAATTCGCTAAGTGAACCTGCCATTCAACCCAGCCGAAGTAACATCGCAGCATCGATTGCGCGGCGGCACTTATCGGCTGAAGGTCTAATGGCAACCACGACAACCACTCGAGTAGTCACGACAGCCGGCCAATCCGCTGACCGTCTTCTGCGGAGTCCGATATATCGGATCGCCGTTCTGGGTGATCGGCCGTCCGCGCAAGCCATCGCGGGCCGGTTTTCAGCGGCGAGCGATTTTTGCGCAGCTCGATTCGTCGAGCTCCCGGCCGAGATTCCCGCTGGTTGGTCACTGCCCGGTTTTGACGTCGCCATCTGGATCGACGCGGGCGAGGCGAAACAGACTGAAACGACCGGTGAGCGTCAGCGCCTTAGTGACTGCTTCGCGGCCCTGGGCGAGCTTCAAATCGGTGTCATTGTCCTTACCGCGCGGCCCGACCGCTTCGCCAACGTCGGTGTCGGCTTCGTCTGCCTGCCCGTGGATTCGGGAATGGACGTCCTCCGCGGCGCCATCCTCGCGGTCACGCAGTTTCAGCCCGCACTACAGGCATTCGCCCGCGAAGTCAGCGGCATGCACCGCCTTCATACCAGTCTGCACAAACATTTCGACGCCATCGACCGCGAGCTGCGCCTGGCCTCGCGCCTGCAGCGCGATTTCATGCCGCGCGATCTCGTTGCCGCGGGGCCGCTGCGATTCTCGACTTTCTTCCGGCCCTGCACATGGGTCAGCGGAGACATCTTCGACATCTTTCGGCTCGACGAGCAGCACTACGGCTTCTATCTCGCCGATGCCGTGGGCCACGGTGTCGCCGCCGGCCTGCTGACCATGTACATCAAGCACGCCATCCAGCCCAAACGCATCGAAGGCAATGATTACGTGATTGCCAGGCCATCCGAAGTGCTCAGCGCGCTGAACGATCAACTCGCCGCTCAGCGCCTGCCCGATTCTCAGTTCATCACCGGCTGGTACGGCATCATTAATTGCCAGACGCTTCGATTGGACTACTCCGTCGCCGGTCATCCCCCGCCCATGCTCATCGACCAGTCCGGGCTCATTGGCGAGCTGCACGGCGACGGCAGCCTGCTCGGGCTTTGCGCCGGCCAACAGTTCACCGATGAATCCATCATGCTCAAACCGGGCCAACGCATCGTCCTCTACAGCGATGGGTTGGAGTCGATCCTGATCGAGCAGCGGCCTCCCATGCCCGCGATGCCAAGCCTCAAGTCGAATATCTCCGCCAAGCTGGTCGACGGCCCGGACGAACTGCGAGCCGAACTTACCGAGATCCTCGACACTCTGCCCGGCGGACTTTCCGAGGCGGACGACGCGTCGATGGTGATTCTGGACATCGTCGGCACGCATTAACGGTCATGGCGACGTCGGGCGTCGTTTGACCGGGTTTTTCCCCACTCATACCATGTCCTTCATGCGTACGCCGATCCTGGCATGCCTGCTTGCCATTGCCTTTTCCGACGCGAATCTCAATGCCGAAGACTGGCCGCACCTTCGCGGGCCGCGCTATGACGGTGTCGCTCCGGCCGCCTCGTTTCTGAAGACCTGGCCGCAGGACGGACCGCCGAAGTTGTGGTCGCGTAAAGTCGGCCCCGGCTTCAGTTCGTTTGCCATCGTCGGCCACCGGCTCTACACCGGCGGGACGAAGGACAAGCAGCAGACGGTCATCTGTCTTGACGCGATCACCGGCGCGGTGGTTTGGGAGCGACCCTTCGAGCCGGAGATGACCGATCCCGATCCGAATCTCCACGGCCCGCGCGCGACGCCGGCCGTGAGCGACGATCGCGTTTACATGATGGGGTCGCACGCCCGTGTTTTCTGCTTCGATGCTGCGACGGGCGAGACAGTCTGGGAGCACGAGCTGCACGGAAAGCCGCACTGGGGTTATTCCGGTTCGGTGCTGATCGACGGCCATCTTGCGATCTTCGCGGCCGGCGGCAAGGACGGTTCGCTTCGAGCGGTGGACAAGACGACCGGCAAACTCGTTTGGATGAGCGGCGAGGACCCGGCAGGATACGCAACACCCTACCCGCTTGATTTCGAGGGTAAGCGATACATCTGCGGATTCATGGCGGAGAGCATTCTTTTTGCCGAGCGAGATACCGGCCGGTTGGTCCTGCGATTGCCCTGGCCATCGCACTCGGGCGTCAACGTTGCCGGGCCGATCTTTCACGACGGCCGCCTGCTCATCAGTTCCGGCTATGGCTACGGCGCAGCGCTCTTCAAGCTGCGGAAGGATGGGGACAATCTCGCCGCCGAGGAACTCTGGAAGAGCCTCAAGCTGCGCAACAAATTCCAGACGCCGATTCTGATTGACGGAAAGATATACACCTGTGACGAGACCGGCCTCAAGTGCGTTGACTTCTTATCCGGTAAGGTTGAGTGGCTCAAGCGGCGCATCGTCCACGGTCCGATGCTCGCGGTGGGGCGTTACTTGTTCCTGCTTCGTGAGTCAGGCGAATTGCAACTTGCCGAGGCCTCGCCCTTGGGATTCGAGCCGATCTCCAGCGCCGGCATCTTTGAGGGCAACACTCGCTCGCTCTGGCAGACGGTCACCAAGCAACGACAGGGGGAACGATGCTGGACCGTCCCGGTCTTTCTGGATGGCTTACTCTTCGCCCGCGATCATACCACAGTGGCATGCCTCGATCTTCGCATCGAAGGCGCAGCGACAGTCGGCACTGGGAACGCCCCATGATGGTTTGTGATTAGGTTGCTGTTGATTACAAGCTGCGTGCAGCACGGATGAAGTTGCGAACGCGCTTCTCATCCAGTTCCGCCGTCGTCCGTCCGCCGCGCTTCAGGGCAGTCCCGACAATGACCCCGTCGGCGATGTCGAGATAATCCGCGACCGTCTCCGCCGTCACGCCGGAGCCGATCCATAGCGGCGTCTTCGGCACAGCCTCCTTCACGCGCCGCACGGCCCCGAGGTCCGTCGTCTTGCCGGTCCCGGCGCCGCTCACGATCAGAACATCCGCACCCGCCCGGTGGGCGGTCTCCTCCGCGGCGAGCGCGATGTCCGGCTGGCTGATCGGCGTCGCATGTTTGACGTGAACATCCGCGGCGATGGCGACATGCGGGGCGACGGCCGAACGCTTTCGCAGAACCTCATTCGCACGTCCCGTGATAATGCCCTGATCGGTCGCGTACGCGCCGGATAACACATTTACACGAATGAATGCCGCCCCTGTCGCCGCCGCGACGGCCAGTGCCGAGATCGCATCGTTGCGAAGCACATTCACTCCGACCGGCACGCCACATGCCCGAACGACGTGATCGATGACCACGCTCATCGCGGCGATCGTCTCTTCCGGAACGCGGTCAGCCGCAAAGGGCACATCGCCGAAGTTCTCAACGATGACTGCGTCAAAGCCTGCCTTGCCTAATTGCCGCGCCTCAACGACGGCCCGTTCAATGATCGCCGACATGCTCAGTTTCGACCCCGCTGAGCCGGGTAGGGGGGGCAGATGGACCATCCCGATGAGTCGCAATTCGGAAATGTTGAGCGTCCCGCTCGTCCTGCGCGATCGACTTGATTTCGCCATGTCATCCTTACTGCTATTGATTCGTCGCGACAGGTCGCGAGACCCTCGACTATTCCGGCCGCCAGAACTCACACGGCGCCAGGCGCCGTCCCTTCGCTTCATTGACGCTGATCGTCGCCGGTTCAATCAGCAGGGCCGCATGGGGGCAATAGGGCGAATGATACTCTCGCGTGAACTTGCCGACGATCACCTTGGCCGCGCCATGACTGCCCTTCAGACGCTTCCAGATGCCGCGCTGTCCCCAGGCCGCGTCGTCCTCGCGCCGCAAGTACTCGCTTAATTGAGTGAAGTCCGATGAGCGATCGACCCATGCGAGTCCCTCCTGGATCAGCGTTCCGCCGATGTCCTCCCGGTCTGATCCAATCGCCGCGAAAGCCGCGCGACGACCATAGCGATCGCGCATCGACTCGTCATTGGTCGCCCAGGCGACTGTCACCTTTCGACCCTTTACGAGTTTCTCGAGTTTCTTCTGTGCTTCCCGCGCGATCGGTTGGCCGTTGATGGGCGCCCCGATTCCCGACAGTCGAACTCGCTCGCCGCCTTCCAACTCCAGCGTTGCGCCGGGCAGGACGCGCGAAACCTTTACGATTTCGACGACTCCCGAATCGGCATTATTCTCAGTTGGCGGCTCACCCGGCTTCTTGTCGGAGTCTCTTTTTCTACCGGTTTCCGCCTCAATTTTCTTTGGCTCGGCCTTCCCGTCATCATCGCCGGGAGTCTCCGGCTCCTTCGGCTTCGAAGACTCTTCCTTTGTCTTCGCCTCAATTCGCGCGCACGATTTGCACTGCCTTCGTCCTTCGGCTTCCGCCTCCTGCACGGATTTGAATGAAATGCGATTTCCCGAGGCAATGGTTTTTGCCGCGCCGCAGCGATCCGGTTGGGTGTGGTAGACCTTACTTTTCTGTGCCGCCATCACCTCGGCAACCGCGACGGCGGGCAACGACGGCGTCATCCCGACGGCGGTCAGAATGACGACAAGCCAACATGATTTCCGGCCCGAAACGGCGTACTCGTAAACGGTCATGGCCGCCTCCCTCGAACGATTACTTTAAGAGCGCATTGTAACCCCGACCGGGCAATTGATTGAAGTTGAATCTCGGGGAGGCACTAGGAGCCAGAGGGGGAGAATCAGGGGCCCGCCTTGCGAAATACGGCGACGACATCTTCCACGGGCACAACGAAGAGCTGGTTGTCGCCCTCAAAATCCACGGGAATGGCGTGCTTCGGATTGAACAGTACCTTGTCGTACTGCTTCAGCGGAAAGTCCTCGTCGTTATCCACCTGGGTGGACACGGCGACGACCCGCCCGGTGATGGTCGGAATCTCAATGTTGTCGGGAAGCTGGATGCCGCCCTTGGTCTGTTTCTTGTCGGCATCCTTGCGGATGAGGACGCGCTTGCCGATTGGCTCAACGGTCTCCAGCTTCGGTGTTCGCGTCTTGGCCTCTTCGCGGTTCATGGGTTGCTCTCGTTGAACGGGAGGACTTGGATCGAGTCTCGCCGCCCAATAGATCATAGCGGCTTACCCGCCGTTTTACAGCGCGGTTCCGGGGCGACTGCCGCCTCCAATTGGCCGCAATCCACCCTCCAGTTACAATCGGCAACACCATTCAAAAGGGGATAGATTCCTTGAAAAACGCTATTAATGCTGTTCTGACTCTTTTTTCCCTTGTCGGTCTCGTTTCGCCATCCAAAGCACAAAGCCCGTTCGCTCAGGGTGTCGCGTCCGGCGATGTGACGGACACAAGGGCGATGCTCTGGACTCGAGCGACCCCGCCGGGCGAGATCCGGCTGGAGATCGCCACTGAGCAGACATTTACGACGATTGTCCGCTCTTTGGGTATCACAGCGTCGCCCGACAGCGACGGCACCGTCAAAGTTGATGTCGATGGCCTCGCGCCGGCGACCCAGTACTTTTACCGATTTGTTGATCTGACATCGGCTGCGGTGAGCCCGCTCGGTTCGTTCCGCACGGCCCCGTCCGCTGATGAGGCACGCCCGTTTCGATTCGTCTATACCGGTGATTCCAACGCCGCGCATCAGCCGTTTGAGGTCCTCGGCAAGGCAGCCCAGGAGCAGCCGGACCTTTGGTTCTGGGCCGGCGACACGGCGTACGCTGACGGTGTGGCGGACGGGCTTCCCCGGGCCTTTGATCTGGAGGGCTATCGCGCCAAGCACCTTCAAAACCGCGAGGACCCGTACCTGCAAAACCTACTTGGCTCCTGCGCTGGGTATGTCCAGTGGGACGACCACGAAGTTGCCAACGACTACGACGGCGGCGAGCTGGAGGCTCAGATCACCGAAATGCAGCGGCAGGCCGGTTATCGCGCGTTCTTCGAATATATGCCCATCCGTCCGCAAGGCGTCACCGGTGACGAATCACGCATCTATCGCTCCGTGCGTTACGGCTCGCTCGCGGAGTTTTTCATCCTCGACTGCCGACAATACCGCTCGCGCGACGTCGGCCGAGAGGGTGGTGGTCCCGATCCCCGAGCGTTCTTGTTACCGACGTTGGAGATTGAGACGATCACTCGTCTCGCCGATCCTTCCCGAACCATGGTCGGCGCAGAGCAATTGGCGTGGCTCAAGAACGGCCTGAGGAATTCGACCGCAACATGGAAGTTCGTACTAAGCTCCGTCCCGTTTACGTCGCTGCTGTTCATCCCGTATGACCGCTGGGACGGCTATGTTGCCGAGCGATATGACCTGCTTCGTTACATCGACATCAACGGCATCACCGGCGTCGTCCTCATGTCGGCGGACATTCATGCCAACGTGTACAACCCGGATGTCACCTACTTTCTGCGCAACACCATTCGCCAGGAATTTTCGCCGTGCTTCAAGGTGCCTGAAATCATCGCCGGGCCCATCGCGACCGATACGCTGCAGAATGAAATCGGTGATTTCATCGCGGGGTTCGCCGGCGTCAGTGGGGCGGAGTTTCGGGGTACGCTGTTGTTCGGCCTCGGCTTCGAATTTCTGCGGAACAAGATCATCGAGATGAACGGGCTGCGCTTTGTCGAGCCGAACAAGTTCGGCTACGCGATCATTGACGTTTCCGCCGACGCAGTGAACGTGACCTGGCGCGGCATCGAACCGGATGCAGCCGCCCTGTCGCCGCAACTTCAAACATTGCACACGGCGGTCTTGCCGGACGCGCAGGCAAACCTCTGCGGCCAGGGATTCCTGCTTCCCATCTGCGCGATGGCGGCCATTCCGCTTTGCACCTTTCGCCGCTATGGCAGAAGGGCGTCGATGAACGGCTGAACATCGCGTCCGTCATTGAGAAAATCCGCGTTCATGTCCGCAATGGGATTGTTCGCGCAGTCCGGGTCGAGCCCCAGTAGCACGTTTACAAGCACCGGCAGGTCGGCCATGTCCACGACCGCGTTCAGATCAAAATCGCCGCGCAGCCCGAAATACGCACGAAGGACGGTGTCGCTGCCTGCCCCGGCATTCATCGTGCCGCTGATCTGCAATCGTCCGCTCGGCGGATGAAAGACCGCGGCGGCGTACTGACAATCGGCCGTCACGGCAAAGACGTTGGCCGACGTCGGCACGCGAAGCTGCGTCGTGTAGTGAAGCGTACCGCCGGTTACGTTGGTCAGCGAGTGCGTGTTGAGCCCCGGCTCCTCGTCGCAGCGCACGCTGAATCGTTTGTCCTTCAGTCGCAGCCCGCTGAAGGTCATCGTGTTCCAGCCGGTCGGCAGGTTCGGCTCGATGATGAAGCTGTCCGTCGGCGCCATCGGCTTGTAGTCCAGAAAAGCCATCAGGGAATCGACGAAAGTGGACATCGACTCCCATGCATTCGGCCATGCCGTCTGCAGGACGAAGTCCGTCTGGCCGGGATAGAGCAGGCTCCCGCAGTTCGGGCAGGTACACGGATTGCACGCCGGCGCCATCTGTTCGGCGCCGAAGCCGATCGGTCCCAGCTCATCGATGCACAGATCGATCCGAAACTTATGATTGTCGATGTCGGTCTTGTCGCCGGTATGGTCGGCGCGCTCGGCGTAATACAGCCCGTACCAAAGCGTGCTCAGGAACCATGGGCCCGCGCCCCACGGCGATGCCGGGCTTCCGTTGCCCCAATACGAATCGCCCCAATAGCGGTTGATGAGATTCAGCCAGCCGTAGTCGTCATTGAAATTCACCAGCGGGTGGCTGTTACCCGTTGTGTCGTTTGCCACTCCGTTTACGCGGTCGATGTAGTTAACCGCCTGCGGCGATATTGGATCGAATACCCTGAATGGATACACGATGCCCAGTTGCGAGATGTCCGTCACCTCGGCGTTGGCGTTGAGCTTGTCGGTCAGCCCGCCGCGGATCGTGTCCGCGCGGTTGCCGAAATCCAGCGAGTCGGCATTGTTCCCCAGCGCGCCAGCGATGGCCGCCGCATCCTGCAGACCGCGCACTACGTTGGCGTTGGAGTAGATAAAGAACCCGTACTGATCCTCCCAGACATTGTTGCTCCACATCAGCCGTTCCGTCGCGTTGTAATTGAGCAGCGGATGCAGCCCCGCATCTCCCGGGCTTGTGCTGCACGTGAACGCCGCGTCGCGCACCTCGTCATAATGACTGCTCAGAAACGCCAGATCGCCGGTGATCAGGTATTGGTGATAAACACCCCAGGGGAAGACCGCCGTTTCGTCGATCTGCGGCGAGGGCCACACGACATGGCCATCCATCGTGTATTTCTGTTTCCAGAATCCCTTGCCCCACGATTCGTTGTCGCGGTAGGCCACGTCGCGCATCCACTGATAAACCTTGTCCGCCTCGGGCAGATGTCCCACACGCGCGAGGCAGACCGCCGCATACACCGCATCGCGCGGCCAGCAGAATGGATATGCACCGTTGTGATAGCCCGCCGCCACCGCGCCGCTCACGCCATCGAGGTGCAGGGCCGTCGCAAGGAGGCCGCGTTTGAATAGCTCGTCATACGTGTTGTCCGGCGTATCCAGCAGCACGCCGTCGCTGAGCCAGGTTTGCCAATAGGCGTCGGTGTCACCCATCACGCTCGACATCGAGTTGGCGAAGAACCAGTCCAGCGCCGGGCGAATCTGTCGATCGCCGACATCTGCGAAGAGCCCCTGCTTGAATCCGCCGGCGACGCACATATCGATTTCCACCGGGACGCCTGGGTCCAGCGTGAGCTGCATGCCGATCCAGCCCTGTCCGCTGTCGCTGCTTGTGTCGCGCCAGGAGTCCGTGGCCGGCGTGCCGCTTGCACCGCCGACACTGTCGCACACCTTAAGGGCCGTCCCGAGGAAAACGGATACGTTCTTAGGGTAATCGTCCGGTGCGAATCGGGGGTTGTATTCTCCGCGGCTGATCGACGACCCGCCTGCGTTGTCGTATGCGACCATTGCCCCATGCGGCGCGCCGCCGTCCTGATACATCGCGTCCGAGCCGTCGCCGCCGTTGATCGCGAAATCACCATACGCGTAGAAATTGATCACCTTCGTCGCGGGGCCGTTGTTCGTCAGAATCATCCGCTTCACGTACAGCCCGCGGTTCGGATTGCCGTCGAGATCGTTCGGAAAGGAGATGCCCTTGGGGCAGAAGTCGTACTGCTGCACGGCGATGTTGCTGCCTCCGCCGTGAAGCCGAGAGGATGAGATCACCGTATTTGATTCAGGGTTGTATGCCTGTGCGACATTGTCGTAGCCGAGGCCGCTCTCGTTGCTCATCCAGTATGTCAGACCGTCAACGCGGATACCGCACATCACTTGATTGACGTGCATCTGCCCGCGGCCGCTGGTGAAGGGTGGGAAGGTGTCGTTGCCGCCGGCATAGCCCTCGTTTTTCGTCGCCACGCCGAGCCACGCCCCTGCGCCGGGATAAAAGATGTCGAAGATCGTGCCGTTCTGGTCGAGCATCAGGTTGATGTAGTTGTTGCCGACCATCGCCTCTTCTTTCCAGAAGTAGACCGGTGGATACCCTTGGCCGGGGTTCGGCGAGCCTGCCCCGGCGCCGGGCCATGCAAGCTTGTTGACGAATGAGTAGCTCGCGCCGCCGTTGGCGAAAACCTCGCCTCCGCCGCCGCTGTCCCAGGCGCTGACGCGATACTTGATGGTCTGCCCATACTCGCGCGCGGAGATCGGAAGCGTTGCCTTCCACCAGTCACGCGTGCCTTCCATCGAATTCTCATTGGTGACAAAGGTGACCTGGCCGCCCGAGTTGCTGAGAACCAGCGTGCCGACTGTGCCCACACCGAAACTGCCGCCCGGTTCGCTGCCGTCGTTGGTCCAGTAGATCGCCACGCGGTCATAGGAAAACTGAAACGAGACCCGGAAATGGATATCGACCGCGTCGGCCTCACGGGGCGTCTCCGGCTCGCGCTGCGTAACGTCCGGCGCCTGTGAAAACGCGGCAGCACCGGGAGTATGTTCGACAGAAGCCGGTACGGCCCACAACGGCGCAGCGATGAAATTGATGATCGCCAGGATAATGCACCAGAAACCGAACTCGCTATTTTTTCGAGTCATTCGCGGGCCTCTTGGAAGTTGGCTTTTCGGCTGGTCCTTCAGCCGACCCCGGTATGGGAAGGAAAAACGATTTATTGGCCCATTGTAGCGAGAATTCGGCCCATCCCCAAACGCCGTCGCCGTCTTTTTGAGGCCGCCTCGCGCATCAGGGAGCCGCTTCGTAGGCCCCATGTTCGGCGTGGAATCTCTCTTGTGCGAGGCGATCGGCCTCCGCGAATTGCTGGGCTACCGAGACGATCTTTTCGTTAAACAACTGGATGTGTTTTTGCGTGACCCGCTCCGGCGGGATCGGAAGCAACATGGACCATCGCGTCGGCGGGACCAGAACGATCGAGGTGCGAAGCGCGAGAATCTTACCCGTCTTGTCGCGATATCCGCTCCATGACCGACCGATCTGCTCACGTTTCCAGTAATACTCAATGCGCGATCGTCGGCCGACGCAGCGGGTTGGGTCCCAGTCCTGGGGCCCCGCGACAACAGCGACGATGACTTTTTGTGACAGTTCGGCGTGGCCGAGTTCATGCTGGCCGCGACTGAAGACCCGGTTCTTGTCGAGCGGGTCTACCCGGGCGACAACCGTCTGGTCAAGATTGAACTGCACCGGCGCAAGCAGGGTCGCCTCAATGCGCGTACCGTAGATCTCCGACTCAGGCGCGGTGCCGTCCGGCAGATCGGGGGGGACCTTGTGCAGGGTAAAAAGAATCCGCGCCAGGTCGTCGGTCACCAGTTCGTGAAAGTGGATGCCAACGACATCGTGCAATTCGCGTGACATCCATTTCTTCCAGAGGATGTCGGGCATCTCAATCACGGGGATCGCATTCTCGTCCTTGAGCGGCTTGTCGGCTCCGCTTCGTTCGGCGGACAGGCCGGGTAAGGGTATGAGGGCCTCCCCTTTTTTCCACTCGCTTTCGCCACTTCCAGCGGGCGTGACGATCAGTTCCCACGGCACGCCATCACGGGGCGTTCCCGCGCGAATGGCACGATAGGTCCAGTTACCGAGGGTAATCGGAACCCCGAGTTCGGTTTTCGACTCGGCATTTTTCTCGGGTGGCCAGAGAAAGACGGGGCGGCGACCCGAACGAGAGCGCAGGCCTGCCGAATCGTCGCCCAATGCGGTGGCGTGAGTGGCCGCAATGATCGCAGCGGCGAGGAGCATTGTGACGGTCGCGGGGCGTGCGCCATTAAACATGGTCGACCTCTACCGGAACTCAAAATCGGCTCGCCCGACTCGCATTATATCTCAACTTGAGGCCCTCGACCAACTCGCCTGCGCGAATTTACAGAAAGTCGAATCGGCAGCCGGGCAGGGAACCGGGGGCGAGTCAAGTCGCTGCGGGAATCGCTATCGTTGCCGCGCCTTTGCCTGTTCCGCGCCGCGCGCGGCGGCTTGATGGTTCGGCTGTAATTTGAGCACCGCCTCGTACTCTCGCAGTGCGTCGGCGGCCCTGTCGAGCGAGAGCAGGTAATTCGCATATTCGATGCGATCGTTGACGCCCCGCGATTTCTTTCGAGCGTGGTTCTCGATCGCCTTCGCATAGTGAACGATCGCCTCATCCACCCGACCGAGTTGCCGGCTACATCGCGCGCACGCTCGTTGATAAATAATCATCTCGGGATCGATCCTGGCGGCCATGGCGTAGCGCGGCATCGCTGACTCGAAGTCGTTTCTCTCGTAGTAGAAGTTCCCGAGGTTGAAGGCGCCGGCGACGCAGTCGGGGTTATGGTCGAGCGTGTAAGTCCAGAACGATTCGGGATTCCTCCAGATGCGATTCTGTCGGATCGTCAGCCATCCGAGTATCGCAGCGATCGTAACGAGCACTGTCCATGCCGCGCGGCGCCGCATTCCAGGATTTTGATATGAAATGGCGTGGGACGCTTCGGACTCAGGCTGGGCTGGCGCACCTGCAACGTCCTCAAGTACGAGCCCAGCGATGAGCAGCAGGCCGGGCAAGCCAAAATAAACGAAATGATCAGAGACGAAGGAAAATTGGAGGAAGTTGAATTGAATCAACCCCAGCACCGGCCCCAGGGCCAGGAGAAAAACGGCGATGCTCCACCAGGCAAGCGGCGCGAGGCTTCGCCTGAATCTCCAGAAAAGCGCGCATGCCACTGTAACCGCTGCAGATGCTATCCAATATCGCGGTTCCGAAAGTGACTCTGGCCATCGCTGATACACCGGTACCAGGTCCACTGGGACGATCGTCTTGACCACGTAATGAACCAGCGACGCGGCGGCGACGAAGGGGCGGAGCAGCCATTCCAGAGGTTCGCCGCTCTTTCGGTTTTGCGATTCAGCGCTTGCGGTCAGCAGCCCCATCGTCAGTGCCAGGCCGAAGAACGGCGAGGTCCTGGCCAGTGCCCTGGCGGTCCACTTCCCATCAAGCAGCCGGTCGGTCACGAGAAGGATCGGCGCTAACACAACGCAGGCCGTCTTGGCGAACAGCGAGAACTGGAACGCCGCAATCGCCGCGATGTATCGCCAGATTCCCCCGCTACGCCGGAAACGGACGTATGCAAAAAGCGAGCACCAAAAGAAAATCGCGGAGAGCGTGTTCTTTCTCTCGGCGATCCACGCCACCGACGCGACGTTGATCGGATGGACGGCGAAGAGCAGCCCGGCAGTTGTCGCGGCGAGCAGCGGGGCACCCAGCGAGATGATCGCCAGAAAGATGGCGACGGATGCGAGTGCGTGCAGCACCATTTGCACGACGTGATAGCCGGCAGGCGAGGCTTGGAAGAACTGATACTCGATCCAGTACGACGTCCACACGAGCGGGTAATAAAGCTTGGCCGGTTTTTCCCTAAAAACATCCAGCCAGATCGACTTCAGTCCACCGTTTCCCGTCACCAGTGGGTTACCGATTACGTAACCGGTATCGTCCCACCGGACAAATTCAAAACCGCGCGTGTTCCAATAGCAGATCAGCGCCGCCGCCGCGATTAAAAGGGAAACGATGGCCTGGCTGGAGGCCGTTGCCCGGATCGGAGGCAGTGCAATCGGGTCAACCCGGCGCATTGCACTGCGGGCCTTCTTTGGCGCTTCGGGTGCCCGTTGCTTTTCGGACTTCTTCGCCACATCCGCATTCTTCCACGATGATCGCAGGCTGTCCAACCTCCTTCGCGGCCCAGCACCGGTCCGCTAATCCCAACATGTTCAAGGCTTAGGTCCGCCGCGCCGGTATCCGAAAAAAAAGATGATGCGCACACGTCGCGGTCGATTCCTGGGTTTCGCGCTGGTCGGCATGTGTCTGATGTCGGGGCTGCATATTCTTCGTCTGCCGAGAATCGTGGTCGACGATGCCTTCATTTCCTATCGTTACGCGCTCCAATGGATCAGCGGCAACGGCCTCGTCTTTAATGTCGGCGAGCATGTAGAGGGCTACTCGAATCCGCTTTGGGTCTGGCTGACCGCCCTTGGCATGCTCCTCCGAGCCGATCCTGTCGCGTGGACCCGCTCGCTTGGGGCGGCGGCATGCATGGGGTGTGTCATACTAACGGCCTGGCAGACTTGGCGCCTTACCAAGTCACGGGCTGCCTGCGCAGCGGCCGGGTTCATCCTCTCGACAGCCACGGCGTTTTGCAGCTCGGCGCTCTCCGGGCTTGAGACTGGGTTCTTCAGCCTCTGTCTCACTTCGGCGGCGGCACTCTTCATCGGCCGGCGATATTTCTCCGCGTCGCTGGTTATCGCTCTTGCGGGCATGACGAGGCCCGAGGGATTCGCTCTCATGTTTGTCGCTGCCGTGTGCCTGGCCTTGTCGCGGAGTCGACGTGACAGGTCGCGGCCGGTTGTCTGGGTCCGACTGATGTCGCCGGCGCTCTTGGCGCTGATGGGATTATTGACGTTTCGCCTTTGCTACTACGGCGCGTGGACGCCGAACAGCGTCCTGGCCAAGAGTGCGATGTTCGCGCAACTGAAAAGCGCGTCGATCATCGAGATGCCGGGGCTGGTGCTGAACAAATCGGGAGTAATTTATGTCGCGGGATTCTTCGCCTCGACTTTAGGATTGGCGACTTTGCTTTGCATCCTGCCGCTTTTGCTCGCCCGGTCACGGCGATCGGCGGCGATGCTCTTGACTCTCGTTTCCTTGCAGGGTTGCGCGGTGGCGATTTACAACTTCGGGGACTGGATGGCGTCCTACCGACTTCTTACGCCGTATCTGCCGATCCTTGTCACGCTCGCCTGTTGGGGCGGGGTGCTCGCCGTCAAACGGGCTCAAACCTCACTGCCGCCGATGAAGTCATCGATCGTCACTGCGAGCGTCGCCGGTTTGGTGTTCACGACACCCATGTTTTCGTTTCAACGAACGCTTCCCGAGCCCTCGGCGCGACCGGACTTTGAATTGGCGAAGTTGCTTGAATGCTCACGGCAGCCGGACCTGCTCGCCGCCACCGACGTACTCGGCAGGTTGGGTTACTACGCTCCGGCCGTGCGCATCATCGACATGGCCGGCCTCACCGACGCCTACATCGCCCGAAATGGTGAGCCGAAGCCGACCTTCGGCAAGTGGGACATGAAGTACGTATTGTCGCACCGACCGGATTTTCTCATGACCAACGTATTGAGCGGCTGGCGAGACGTGTTGCCGGACGGCCAGTTCCAGCTCGAGTATGCATGGCTGGATGAGCCGACTTGGCGCCGCCGTCCGCATGTTGCCGCGCGATATGTCTTCATCCGCCGGGGAACTGTGCTCGAAAGGGAAATGAAGGCGGCCTATCCCGCCGCGATTTTGCGCAATCCCTCGCGCGCGGCGGAAAGCGTCTCGGCAATGGCGGCTGAGTCGTGCGCCAACGACACGAACCATGCCTCATAGCCGCTGGGCGGCAGATGCACGCCGCACTCCAGCATCTCATGAAAGAATGCGGCGAAGCGTCGATGATCACACAACTTCGCATCGTCGAAGTTACGAACCGGTCGGTCAGAAAAGAACAGAGTCAGCATCGAGCCCGCACGCTGGACGATGCCCGGTATGCGTTGTTCTTGCAGCAAGGACACGAGACCTTGCTGAAGTTCCGCAGACTTCGCCTCAAGTGTCGCGTAGGCGGCTTGATCGAGTTGTCGCAGCGTCGTCAGTCCCGCGGTCATCGCCATGGGATTGCCTGAAAGCGTGCCCGCCTGATAAACCGGTCCTGCCGGCGCAATCATGTCCATCAAGTCCGCACGGCCGCCATACGCCCCGACCGGCAGACCGCCGCCGATGATCTTACCCAGCGTGGTGAGGTCCGGTGCGACTCCGTAAAGGCCCTGAGCACCACCCGGCGCAACGCGAAAGCCGGTCATCACTTCGTCGAAAATGAGCAGCGCCCCTTCCGAGCGGGTGATCTTGCGCAATTCATCGAGAAAGCCCGAAGCGGGCGGCACGACGCCCATGTTGCCGGCGATCGGCTCGACAATGACTGTGGCGATTTTCCCGGGAAAAATTTCAAAGAGCTTTTCAACAGGGGCCAGATCATTAAATGGGGCAATCAGTGTCGTCTCTGTGCAGGCACTCGTAACGCCCGGTGAATCCGGCAAAGCAAACGTTGCCACGCCGGAGCCCGCCTTCACAAGAAGTGAGTCCGCGTGACCGTGATAACACCCCTCGAACTTCACGATGTGCGTACGGCCCGTCGCCGCCCGAGCCAGACGGATTGCGCTCATGACCGCTTCGGTGCCCGAGTTCACGAAGCGGATTCTTTCGATCGCCGGCATGCGCCGGCAGATCTCCTCGGCTAATTCCACCTCCGCCGGACATGGTGCGCCGTAACTTGTGCCTCTGGCCAGGGCCTGAGTCAGCGTAGCTGTTACTTCCGGATGTGCATGACCCAGGATCATCGGCCCCCAGGAACCGATGTAGTCGATGTATTGGCGACCATCGACGTCGGTCAGTCGGCATCCATGCGCTGAGGCGATGAATCGAGGCGTCCCGCCGACGCCCTTAAAGGCTCGAACCGGCGAATTCACTCCTCCGGGCATTAGCCCAATTGCTCGACGGAATAGTTCTTCGGAGTGAGACATTCGCAAGAGGGTAATGGACCAGAGTTTGAGACGCGAGCGGCTATCGATCCGCAAGGTAGTCCGCGACGTCTTTGGCGAAGTAACTAATGACGATGTCCGCGCCGGCCCGCTTGATGGCGGTCAAGGTTTCGAGCACGACTCGTCGTTCGTCGATCCAGCCGTTGGCCGCCGCGGCTTTGATCATGCTGTATTCGCCGCTCACCTGATACGCCGCCAGAGGCAATTGGGGCAGGCGTTGCTTGACCGCGGCAATCACGTCGAGGTATGCCCCGGCCGGTTTGACCATGAGCATGTCCGCGCCCTCGACCGCGTCAGCCTCCGCCTCCGCCAGCGCCTCGCGCATGTTGGCCGGGTCCATCTGGTGGCTTCGTCGATCGCCGAACTTCGGCGCGCAGGCCGCGGCATCGCGAAAGGGACCGTAGAGGGCCGAAGCGTACTTCACGGCATACGACAGAATCGCGGTATCGCCATGGCCCGACCTGTCGAGTGCCGCCCGAATGGCGGAAACCTGTCCATCCATCATGGCGCTGGGCGCGACCACATCCGCGCCGGCTTCGGCGTATGCCACCGCCGCCGAGGCTAACAATTCCAGTGTCTCGTCATTTTCAATCCGCTCACCGTGAACGATGCCGCAATGTCCGTGGTCGGTGTATTCACACAAACAGACGTCGGCAATGACGATGAGGTCCTCGCGCGACTTCTTGATTCGTTCGATCGCGCGCGGAATGATGCCGTCCTGCCGATATGCGCCGGCGCCGCGAGCATCCTTCATTGCCGGAATGCCGAAGAGCAGCACGGATCGTATCTGTCGCGAAGCGATCTGCTCGATTTCCCGATCGAGACCCTCCAGCGAGTGCCTGACGACGCCCGGCATCGAGGTGACCGGCCCGGCATCCTGAGATCGCTCGGCAATAAACAGAGGATAGACAAAATCGTTCATGGACAGCGTCGTCTCACGCATCATGTCCCGCATCGCAGGCTTATTGCGCAAACGACGAAATCGGTGAATAGGCTGATCGCTCACGACACCACCTTCTGTAACTGGAAATGATCGGTCATGGCCGTGACCACTCCTTCGACGGAGTATTCTCGCGGCACGATATCAGGCGTTCGACCGGTGGACTTCTGGGCCTCGGCCGTCGTAGGCCCGATGCAGGCAACAACCGCGCGGCCGATCTCGATGTTCAAGGCAGCAAATCGCTCGACGGACGAAGGGCTGCCGAAGATGATGGAGTCAAAGCCTTCTCGGAGTTCTTCCATCCGTGCCTTTGGCGTAACGACTCGGGTGTTTTCGTAGACCACGAGTCGATCGACCATCGCCCCGGCACTTGCAAGGCCGGCCGGCAGTTCATCCCGTGACATATTGCCGCACGGCAACAGCACGCGCCGGCCTCTCATTTCATCGCGAAGCTCGCCTACCAACTGTGACGCTGTCTGGTCCGTCGGCACATGATCCGGGTTCAGGCCCGCTCGTCGCAGCGCCAGCGCCGTGGACTTCCCGACGGCTGCGATCTTCGCGCGCCCCAGCAGCCGCAGATCGCGCCTGCTGAGGCGCATGGCACGCAGAAAACCCCGCACACCATGAACCGATGCAAAGACGATCCAGTCAAACTCCGGCAGCACTCCAAAGCAGCGATCGCGTTTCCCCGCGTCGCAGGTGTACCGAATGCGAATCAACGGACACTCGATGACCGACGCCCCATGTCCTGTCAGCATGCGCGCGAGCCGCCTGTTCAACGACTGCGAACCGGTTACGACGACGCGAAGACCCGCAAGTGGCAATGCTCCGCCGCACTGTCCAATACCAAGCGTTTCTAACCCGCCATGCGTAACGGCATATTGCGCAACCTGCCCGACGACCATGACCATCGGCGCGGCAATCCCCGCGGCGTCCGCACGATCCGAGATGTCAGCCAGCGTGCCGGTGACAACGAGCTGTCGCGGCGTCGTTGCCTCCTGAATGCAGGCCGCCGGCGTCTCCGGACTCATGCCGGCCCCAATCAGCCCACGGACGAAATTTGGCATCGTCGACCGACCCATCAGCACGACAATCGTGTCCATCCGCACCATTGCCTCGAAATCGAGATGCTCCTCGCCATCAAATGTGCCCGTTTGCGCCGTCACCACGATGAAGTTCCGAGCCAGGCCGCGTAATGTAATCGGGATGCCCGCCGCAGCCGGCGCGGCAATCGCACTTGAAATGCCCGGCACGATCTCGCACTTGATCCCCGCCTGGCGGCACGCGAGGTACTCCTCGTATCCCCTGCCGAAGACCAATGGGTCGCCGCCCTTGAGCCGGACGACGGTCCTGCCCGACTCGGCGTGTTCGACGATAAGTTGATTGATCTCGTCCTGCGTCAACTTGTGGTTGCCCGGCGCCTTTCCCGCGTCGATGATTGTCGCGCCGGCGCGGGCCTCGACCAGTAGTTCACGAGGAATGAGTCGATCGTGAATGACGACATCTGCGCCGCGAAGCAGCACCAGGCCGCGCATCGTGATGAGACCTGCGTCGCCCGGACCCGCGCCGACGAGATACGCCATGCCCCGTGCAGTACTCATCGCAGCGACTCCTCGGGTTGGCCGACTCTCAATGCCAGCTGTCGTAGCGCCTCGGTGGCGGCCTCAAGCGGATCAACAGCATTCACGCGCACATCCTCGACTCGCCGGCCGTCACGCGACAACAGCCGCGCTCGAAGTGTCACACAATCGCCATCAACGGTCGCATAGGCTGCCGCGACCCACTCGCGGTCGCGCTCATAATGCCGAAGGAACGCAAGTTCCGCTGTCGCCGCCGTTCGTGTAGCCGCGTCGTCCAATTCTGCGCACAGCCGCCAGTTTCCGACATCGTCGCGCCGCGCCTGAATCGCCATCGCGCCTTGCGCCGGAGCGGGAACGAAGGTATCAAGTGAGAATTCCTGGCAAGCATCACTGAGCAGCCCGAGCCGCGCGAGCCCCGCCGTTGCCAGGATCGCCGCGTCGAACCGCCCGGCCATCACCTGCCGAACACGGTCATCCACTGCCCCGCGAATCGGCTTGACGACCAGATCGGCCCTCTGGGCCAGCAGCTGCGCCGCGCGACGCGGACTGCTTGTTCCAATGACCGCGCCAGGCGGCAACTCAGACAACGTCTTGCGATCACGGGAGACGAGCGACTCCGACACTTCCCCGCGTGGCAGCACCGCGGCAATTCCCAACGGGCCGAGTTCGTCGAGCGCGCGATCCACCGGAAGGTCTTTCATGCTATGAACCGCGAAGTCGATTTCACCTGCTTCGAGTGCCGCTTCGATGTCAGCCGAAAATGGATCATCGCAGCCCAGCTCGCCGATCGGTCGATCTTGAATCCGGTCTCCCAGTGTGGAGATATCGACGATCTCCACCCGCGTCCCGCGCAGCCGAAACAGATCAGCCACGAATCGCGCCTGCCACATCGCGAGCCGGCTGCCGCGTGTCCCCAGTCGAAGCGTCGGCGTTTGAATCGCATAACGCGCCAGCGACTCGATTACTTCAATCAGGCGGAGATCAGTTCCCACGGATGAGTCGACTGCAATCGTGCGATCGTCGAGTCGCGCCGCGAACGGAACTTGGTCCACCGGCTCGATTCCCAATCGCTCTGGGATGTCCCGGAGCGCGTGATGCCCGCCACTGATGAGAAATGGCTCGATGAGAATCGTCTGTTGTCTCATCAACGTCGTGATCTGCTCGATGCCCGGCTCCTCGTCGAGGAAGAAGTGCGCGACTTCGGCGAATCGGCCGGTGCGCCGAATTGCTTCGACAAGTGCCTCCGTGGCGACCCTGCTCGTCGGGTTTCGCTTTGTCCCGTGCCCCACAATCGCGACGGATGAATTCGCTGGATCAACATCGAACCGCCTCGCGAGTTCATCCAGCCGCCTGGCAACGAGCGCCTGGCCGTCCGGATGTATACCGACCGGCGGCGTGATCGTCAGTCGCATTTCGGCGTAGCGCAAGTTCTTTTTTAACTCCGCCGGAAGGAACTCGTCGCAGTAGTAACCCTGACTGGTCATGACCGGCACGACGACAACCTCGTCGAATTCCATGGCATCAAGCACTTCGCAAAATCGGGGCTCTCCCAGATGAAACGCCGCCACGACATGAGCGAATTCCCCTCGGCGCCTGATCTCCATCGCCCACTCGCGCAGCAGCGCGTTTGCGGCCGGCTCATGCCGACTGCCGTGCGAGGCCAGAATCAGTGCACGTCGCGTCAAGCCGCGGCCTCCTCCTTCAGGCGAATGATCGGCTCGTGGAGATCGCGACGCAGTTGCCGCGCGGCCCCCGCCGCCAGGTTATCCGCGCGGGCGAGCATTCGGACGATTCTCGGCGCGGCGCGGCGGCCGGCGAGCCAAAATCGAAATCGCCGCAGTTCCTCCAGCACGATCGCTTCGGCTTGCGCGACTTCCTCCGTTTGCGCGCTGGTGGCTCCGCCCAACATATCGAGATCGCGAAGCTGTATTCCCGGCATCGCGCCGACGTCGGGCTCAATATTTCGCGGCACCCCGAGGTCGATCATCAAGAGCGGACGTCCCTTATCACGTCGTCGGGCAGCAAGGATTCCGGCCGATTTCGTCGTGACCATCGCCTGCCGCGCACCCGCGCAGGCGATCACCGAATCTACGGCGATATTCGACTGCGAAAGACGATCAAGCGTGAGAGCGATTCCGCCATACTCGGCCGCCATGAGCCGTGCGCGATCCAGGTGACGACTGACAAAGTGGAACTCTCGAATACCGGCTCGGCGGGACTTGTCGGCCACGTCGTGCGCCAGGCTTCCGCTGCCGATCACCAGCACTCTGATGGATGCCGGGTCGCGCAAGTGAGTCGACAGGGTCTCAACTGCCAGAGCGGCAAAGGACTGCGAGCGCCTTCCCAGACCCGTCTCAATCCGAACGCGCCGCCCTGAATGAATTGCCGCGCGAAACAGAGCGGACAGTATCGGCCCGATCGAGCCCGCTTGCGTCGCTGTCACGAACGCCGAACGTACCTGACCGAGAATCTGATTTTCTCCCGTGATGCGAGATTCCAATCCCGCCGCGACGCGAAGGACATGTGCCGCCGTGTCGATTCCCGTGCGGGCATGAAGCGTCGTCGCCAGTGTTTCGACAGGTTGATCGAGGGCGCCGCCAAGCCAACTTGGCCATTCGTGGCGAGCACCTTCGCCGGCGACCGCGTACAACTCGAAGCGACCGCAGGTATTGACGATCACGGCCTCATCGACGTGTCGCCGAACGGAAGCGAGGAGCAGGGGGAGGCGATCCAGCCCCGGTGCGACTCGCTCTCGTGCGGCCAGTGCGGCCGTCTTATGTGTCGCTCCTACGTAGAGCAATCGCTCAATCATGGCAGCACCGTCAGAGACAATCCGCCCGCTGTCGGCGTCTCACTGCCCGTAATGAACTGCCGTCGGGTCGTGACGCCCGCAAGCCGCTGGTAGAAGTCGCTCAGGCTTTCGTTCGGCTGCCGCTCTTTCGACCATCGCGTAAGCAGCGGCCGCAACGTGGCCACCAGATCACCCGTCGCGACATCCTCTGCGAAGAGATCCGCCACGCGGTCCCCCGGCATGCCTCCGCCGACGAACACGTGATACACATCCGGCCGGTGACCCACAAACGAGATGTCCGCGGTGTAGGGGCGGGCGCATCCATTGGGGCAGCCCGTCATGCGAAGTGTGAGCGGCTCGTCCCGCAGGCCAAGCGACGCCAGTTCCGCCTCAAAGCGATCGACGACTGTCGGCATCAGCCGCTCCGACTCGGACAGGGCCAGCCCGCACGTGGGAAGCGCCGGACAGGCCATGGAGTATCGTCGAGCCGCCGACAACTCCTCGACAAGTCGCACGCCGTGATCCCGGAGCGTCTTCTCTACTCCCGCGACAGCCTGCTCATTGAGATCGGTCAGCAGAACGTTTTGACTCGCCGTGAGCCGAAGGCCCGGGCGATAGCCCTGCACGATGGTGCGCAGCGCCGTCCGCATGCGCTCTGCCTCGCGGTCCGCAATTCGACCATTCTCGATGAAGAGCCCGTAGAAGAACTTGCCGTCGCCTTGTGCATGCTTTCCAAGATGATCGTGATAGCTGGGCGGCGAAAGTGCGCGAGAGGGCGACAGTTGGAACGAAACGCGCTTGCGAAACTCACCCATGAACCAATCGACGCCGCGATCCTGGAGCAGATACTTCAGTCGTGCATGCCGGCGATCCGCTCGATTACCCGAGTCTCGAAAGATCGCCGCGACTGTTTTCACCGCCTCGACGGCATTCGCCGGCTCAACGAAACCAATCGGCTCGGCCAGCCGTGCGATCGTATCCGCCTTGCCGTGCGTCATGCCCATGCCGCCGCCGGCGATGAGATTGAATCCCGCGATTTGACCGCCCTCGACAACGGCGATGAGTCCGCAGTCGTTGTTGAAGACATCCACGCAGTTGTCGGTGTCCAGCGAGATCGCCGTTTTGAACTTGCGCGGCAGGTAGGTGTCGCCGTAAAACGGCTCGGCCTCCTGCGTGTTGACGAGCTCGTCCTCGTCCAGCCAGATTTCATAATATGCCCGGCTGGCCGGTCGCAGTTGCACGGCGATGTCGCGCGCCGTTTGACGCAGCAGAGCGTGCGGCGGGTCTGCCAACGGCGCAGGGCACGCCATCACGTTTCGCTCGACGTCTCCGCAGGCAGAGATCGTCGTCAACAGGATGCGATTGACCCCGGCAATCGTTTCCTTGAGCTTGTCTTTCAAGACACCGTGGAATTGGAAACCCTGCCGCGTGGTGACGCGCAATGAGCCGTTGCCGCAGACATCCGCCAACTCATCCAGCTTCAAGTACTGGTCAGCGGTTACGACGCCGCCCGGTATCGCCAGGCGCACCATGAACATATACGCCTTGCCTTGTCCGCTGTCGCGAAGGCTCCGCCGTGCGTCTCGATCGTCCTGCTGATAGGACCCGTGAAACTTCAGCAGATTGGCGTCGGCCTCGTCAAAGTGCGTCGCCGGTCCGGCAAGCGTCTCCTTGATTGTTCCGCGCAGGCGGCGGCTGGTGCGCTTGTAACCTTCGACCTTTGATTCCTTTTTGGCGTCTTCCTCAGCCATGAGACTCTCTCCATCCGTCGTCAGATTCCTTCACCGTGCAGCCCGCACTCCTTCTTGGCCGAGCCTGCCCAACGTCCGTCGCGGCTGTAATCCCCGATCATCAGGTTCTCGACCGGGATCGTACAGTGCGTACAGCCCACCGTCGGGTATCCCTTTTCGTGAAGCTCGTTGTACGGAACGCCGTTCTCCTTGATGTAGTTCCAGACGTCCTTGCGACTCCATGCCGCCAGCGGGCTCAACTTAAGCACCTGATACTTCCAGTCCCATTCCAGCACGCGAATGTTTGCCCGGGTCTCGGACTGACTCCGCCGCAGCGCCGTGATCCAGACATCCACCCCGTCCAATGCGCCATGCATCGGATCGACTTTGCGAATTTTGCAGCAGAGATCGGGTTGAGTCTTCCATAATTCCGGGCCGTGCTTCTTCTCCTGCTCTTCCGGGGTCAACGTCGTTCCGCGGTTTACGAAAGTCAGGTTTGGATATCGCTCAATCATCCGATCGCGCAGTTGATAGGTCTCCGGGAAAAAGAACATCGTGTCGAGATAAAAAACCGTCAGCGGCTGTCCGATTCGGGCATACATGTCGATCAGCACGCAGCCCTCCATGCCGAAGCTGGTGCTCATTTCCATTCGCCGGCCCGCGAAATGCCGAAGGCTCCAGGCGACAAGCTCCTGCGGACCGCTTGCCTCGCCGAGCCGCGCCGGCTTGCCTTCATTTGGTAGCACTGGTAATCCCACGGTGCAAACTCCCGGCTGCATGAGCCAAATAAAAACGGCCCTTTCAGGAACCATCCTGAGGGCCGTCAGTCATTGCGAATCGCTTGTCAATTCAGCGGTGCACTGCTGCCGTCAGGAGGCTCCTCCCAGGTTTTTAATACAACAACAGCAGCAACAGGCGCAGTTCATCGGCACGACCGGGTCGAATTGGCCGCAGATATAGGTTGGCATTGGCCGTGCGTTCATGATGGACTTATGGTAGTCATTCGTCACCCAGGGGTCAAGAAAACGGCGGCACTGAGTCGCTTCGCGGGGTCACTTGCGGCTGGGCAGTCCTGCCCGCAAACTACTTTCCGTGAGTCCTGAGGCGATATCGCCAACGCTTGATCGCACCTCGCCCGCCATTACCGGTCCCATGCCTCATCGCGATTCAAATCCCGACACCGACCGGCCCGCTGTGTCCATTGCGGTCATGTGCTACAACGAAGCCGAGCTGCTCCGCGACATGGTAAACCGTGTCCTCGCGGTTCTACATAAGCTCGGGGGGCGATTTGAAATCCTCATCGTCGATGACGGCTCGACCGACGGCAGCGGACCCATCGCCGACGAGATTGCGGCCAAGCATCCGCAAGTTCGCGTCCTTCACCACAACCCCAATCTCGGCATCGGCCATGTCCTGATTAACGGCTACCGTCAGACGACGGGCGACATCGTGGCCATTCTCCCGGCGGATCTGCAATTTGCCCCGGAAGACCTTCCCAAGGCGATGGAAGCCCTCAGAGAGGCCGACGTCGTCAACATCCGTCGCCCCGATCGTCGCGACCCGCTGATGCGTACGTTAATCTCGCGCTTTGACGAGACGCTAGTCGGGCTGTTATTCGGCGTGTGGATCAAAGACCTGCACTGGGTGAAGCTCTACCGACGCTGCGTGCTCGACCGACTGACCATCGTCAGCCGCACGCCGATGGTGGATACTGAGCTGCTCATAAGGGCTCATAAAGCAGGTGCAAAGATTGTCCATCTGAGTCTGCCGCACCACCCCCGTACGGCCGGTCGCAGCACCGGCGCGACGTTCTCGCGACTCGTCCGTACCTTTGCCGACCTTTGGAAATTGCGCTGGCGGCTGTGGTTCGAAGATTAGAATGCAAACCGGAGCAACGACTTGATTCAAAGCGTCCCATTTTTCGACCTCAAACGGCAGTATCAGTCCATCGCCGAAGACATTCATGTCCAGCTTCGAGAAGTCTGCCAAGGCACTGCGTTTATCCTCGGCGATAAGGTCACTGCTTTCGAGACCGATTTTGCGAAGTACGTCGGGGCGAAGCACTGCGTCGCCCTAAACACCGGCACCAGCGCGCTGCACCTGGCCATGCGCTGCCTCGACATCGGCCCTGGCGACGAAGTCATCACCGTCCCCATGACCTTCATCGCCACCGTCTGGGGCATCAACTATGTCGGCGCCAAGCCCGTCTTCGTCGACGTCGATCCCGTCAGCCGTACGATGAGCCCTGCCAAGCTTGAGGCCGCCATCACACCGCGCACCAAGGCCATCCTCCCCGTTCACCTCTACGGACAGCCCGCCAACCTCGGCGAGATCATGCGCATCGCCGATCGCCACGGCCTTCCGGTCGTCGAGGACGCCGCTCAGGCCCACGGGGCGCAGTTTGATGGCAAGCCGATCGGCGCCATCGGCCGCGTCGGCTGTTTCTCGTTTTATCCCGGCAAGAACCTTGGAGCTTACGGCGAAGGCGGGGCGCTGGTCACACCGGACACGGCCATCGCTGATCGTGCCAGAGCCCTCCGAGATCACGGCCAGTCCCAGCGCTATCACCACGATGAGATCGGCTACAACTATCGAATGGACGGCTTCCAGGGAGCCGTGCTCGGCCACAAGCTCAAAATGCTTTCCGCGTGGACCCAGCGGCGCCGCGACATTGCCGCTCGTTACAACGACGCCTTTGCACCTCTCGTCCGCGACGGCCTGATGGAAATCCCCACTGAAGCTTCCTGGTCGAGGGGCGTTTATCATTTGTACGTCATTCTTGTGCCGGACCGAGACAAGAGACGCGACGCGATTCAAGCCGCCGGCGTGGGCACGGCACTGCATTATCCCGTCCCCGTGCACCTGCAAATAGCCATGTCAGCCCTCGACCACACGCGCGGCGACTTCCCCATCAGCGAGCGCATTGCCGATCGTTGTATCAGTCTGCCCATGTTCCCGGAGATGACGGACGAAGAGGTAGAGTTCGTCATTAACAAGACGCGACAGATTCTGATGACAGGAGGACGTCGATCGTGACCGGGCCTGCCGCGCTATCTGTATCGGTTCGCGGGCCGTGGCGACACGTCTGGCCCATGCTTGTCCTGCTTCTCTTGTTCGTGAGCTTTTACTCACCCTACATGATCGCCGCCCGGTCCTTTCCCTACGACTTTCAGGGCCCGCACTATGCCCTGATTTCCCGAAACGCGCTCTTCAATGCGAACGGCGAAACACCGCTTTGGCTGCCGCAGTTCTGGGGAGGCATGAGCCATTGCGCCATCCCCGAGACCGGCCTCTATTATCCGTTTCACAAACTGCTCTACGCCGGCGGCGATGCATTTTCCATCAAGCGATTTGTCTGGTACTCGCTGGCCCACATCCTCTTCGGAGCCATCGGCGCATACCGGCTGACTCGCTCCTTCGGCTGCGACCGCTTCTCGTCCGTCTTCGGGGGCGTCTTCTTTCTCGGCTGCGGCTATCTCTGCGGGCACTTGCAGCACTCCACCATTGTTTTTCAGTTTGCATGGTTCCCCTGGATCTTTACCAGTCTCATTCGAAGCTATCGTCGCGACTGGGTGCGGCACGCGCTCGCCGCAGGGATCATGCTGGGCGTTTGCGGCCTCGCCGGCTCATACGTCGTTTACTTCGCTGTCATCGGCGCCTCAATGCTGATTGTCCTGCGGGCATTGCTCTCTCGCGGCAACTGGCGAACGATTCTCGGGCAGTCACTGGCCCGTATTGCGATCCTCGGTGCAGGCTACGTCATCATCTCCGCCGCCGTCATCCTCCCGGCCTTGGAAGCAGGTGGTCAGTACATCCGCGGAAGTTACGATGAGTGGTTCTATCGCCTCGACCTTCGCGGCTTCGGGCAGATTCTCTTCCCGCAGATGGGCTACCTCGGGGATCCCACGCTCGACCAGACCATGTTCATCGGCGTCGTACCGCTCTTGCTTGCCACATTCGCCGTTCGCGGTCGCTATCGTGCATGGCCGATCGTACTCATCTGCATCGCGGCGATTTTCTTCGTCCTCGGGTTTCAGTCATCGACCTTCATCGGCCGCTGGGCTTCGCGCGCCCTGCCTGGTTACAAGTCGATTCGAGGTGTGATGAATGCGTGGGGCGTGACACAACTTGCCCTGCTGCCGCTGATTGCATTGGGCGTCGGTCGTATTTTGCAATCGACGGAGTCGGACCTTTCCTCGCGCTGGCGTCGACATGCGATCATCGTCGCGGCCCTGCTCGCTTTTCTCGTCGTTGTGCAGGCAGCCTTCGGAACCGAGCAGGCAATCGCGCTGGTTCGCACGCAGTCCACACTCGCCGCCGCATTCCTCCTCGCGGCGTTTGCCGTCGGCGCGCTGGCGGCCGCGCATCGCGTCGGCAGCGTCCGCCGCAGGTTTGCCGGTATCCTCTTACTCCTGGTTTTCTTCATCGAACTCGCCACGACGAATTCCAACATCCCAGGGGTCAACACGGACAGCCGCAGCCTCGATGCCCCGCGGCGACGAGCACTCGCCGCTGAATCGACCGAGCCGATGGGCGCCGGCGGACCATACCGCTTCGATCTCTACTCACCCAAGCTCAGCGGCCACCCACTCGCGGGATTCCTTTCCCTTTACAGTGAAACCACAGAGGGACTTTGGGGTTGGGAGTCCGGCGACATGATTCCCAGACTCGCTTATGTCCTACAGGGACTTGCGAGCAATTTTGCCCCGCAGTTCGAAAAGCTGCTTAGCCTTCGTCACATTCGGCCCGGCGACTATCCGCAGTTTCACGACACGGGATCCGCCGCGGCGCTGCGCCGACGTTTCGATCTACCGGCGTACAGGCTGTTCGGCGTGCGCTACGTCATCGACAACCGCCCGTGGGAACAGTTCACGCTCCCCGGCGCGCCGCGACCCGTTTCGACGACGAGAATCGGCGAAGCCATTTACTACGAACTCCCTGACCCCCTTCCCCGCGCGTTTCTCGTTGACGAAGCGATAACGCATGAGCGTGAAGGCGATCTCCTCCGCGCCGTCATCGCCGAGGACTTCGATCCGTCAAAGGTCGTGCACCTTTTCGACACCGTCGATGGTCAGTCCACGTCCGCGCCTGCTGCTGTGGCCGGGCCGTTCGACGGCACCCGTGTCGTGAGCATCAACGATTACAAGGCCGACCGCATCAAGCTCTCGGTTGCCACGGATCGGCCGCGATGGCTTTTCATCTCCAACGCCTACTGGCCCGGATGGCGGGCAACCGTTGACGGCGTCATCGAACCCATCCGTCGCGCAAACTTCGCATTTCAGGCAATTCCCATTGCGCCCGGCGCGCACGAGGTCATGATCGAATATGCGCCGCGCTCGCTGGCCATCGGCTGCTGGGCCACATACGCCGGTGGGTTGTTCTTGCTCGTGGTGTGGGGCGCGATCAGTTGCCGAGACCTGATCCGCGGCGCCCGACGCTCGGCCGCCTGACGCCCTTGCTTGATGTGTCGCTTGACACTCTCTCGGCTCTGGCGAATCATGCGTTTCGCGGCGAAGATGTCAGCCGCGAGGAGCATGGACCATGACCCTTGCGGGTCGAATTCACGAAATCATCCGCGCCAGAACCATCGTCAAGAACTTTCTCCTTGAGGACATCAAGGTGAAGTACCGCCGCTCCGTCCTCGGTTTCCTCTGGTCGCTGCTCAATCCGCTCCTCATGCTCGTGGTCATCTCCGCCGCATTTGCGACCCTCTTTGCCGGCACCAAGGGTCAATACACCCTGCACCTCCTCGCGACGCTGCTGCCGTGGACTTGCGTCTCGCTTTCGATCGAGGGCGGGTGTCGCTCCATTCTGCAATCCGAGAACTACATTCGTCAGTACCGCTTTCCCAAGCTCATCTTTCCTATGCGGACCATTCTGTTCGCATTTGTTGAGTTGCTTCTGGCCCTTGTTGCCTTATTGCCGATCGCACTTTTTCTCGGCATGAAGCCCGGACCGCCGCTGGCGCTCATTCCTTATGCGATTCTGCTTCTGCTGATCATGCTCGTCGGTCTCGGCGCGATGGCCTCGGTGGCCGTCGTCTACTTTCGCGACGCGGAGCATCTGATCGGCGTCTTCATGCGCGCATGGTTCTATTTGACGCCGATCTTGATCCCCTTCGACGCCATACCGGAGAAATACCAGAAGTATTTCGCCTTGAATCCCATGTATCACATGCTGGAGCTTTTCGACGCGCCGATTGCACGAGGCGTCTGGCCGTCATCGACCGTCTTGCTGACCGCCACTGTGATTGCCGCGGCGAGCTTTGTCGCCGGATTGTCCGTCTTTTTCCGTGTTGAGGACGATGTGATATTCCGGCTATGAACGGCAGGCCCCATCTCGCATGAATCCATACATCCGCGCCGATAACATCAGTCTTCGCTTCCGGCTCTATCGGAACCGTCATCCGAATATCAAGGAGACGGTCATCCATTGGTTGCGCGGAAAGTCTCAGGACAACGGCGTCACCGAATTCTGGGCCCTGAAGGATGTCTCGCTCAACTTCCCGCCCGGCGATCGGGTCGGCATCGTCGGCCGCAACGGCGCCGGCAAGAGCACGCTTCTCCGCGTACTTTCCGGCATCTATCGACCGACCAGTGGCCGCGTCGAGCAGGAGGGATTCCTGATCCCGCTCTTCACCGTCGGCTTCGGCTTCAACGGCGAGCTCACCGGACGGGAGAATATTCTTCAGGCAGGGGCCATTCTCGGCATCGACCGCAAGGAGATGACGCGCCGTGTCGATAGCATTCTCGAATTCGCCGAGTTGGAGAAGTTCGCGGATTCCCCCGTCAAGTATTATTCGACCGGCATGGCCATGCGCCTGGCCTTCACCACCGCGACGGAAGTCTCTCCCGACATCCTCCTGCTCGACGAAGTCTTCAACGGCGGCGACGCCGGCTTTCAGGAGAAGGCCCTCGTCCGGATGCGGGCACTCATCGAACGTACCAAGATCGTCATCATGGTCTCGCACTCGATGGAGCTTATCGAGCAATTCTGCAACCGCGCCATCTGGATTCGTGACGGACATGCCGCCATGGACGGTCCGCCCAAGGAGGTCATTGCCGCGTACCTGGCTTCCATCAGCGCCGGCCATCCGGCCGACAACCCATAGTCATTGATCACAGAAGATCTTCTTCAACCCCCAGGTTGCCCCCCAGGAAAGGCGAAAGCCCCGGCCGTTTCTGACCGGGGCCTCCGCGACTATTCGGGGGATTTCAGTCTCAGAAACATCCGCAGTCGTACGAATCACCGGATTCCCAGTCGTCCTCCCATCCGGTTCCAGGTAGTTCAAAGTCTGTCGGATCGTCTCCCGGCGGTGTGAGCGAGGGCGGCTGACCGCCTCCACCACCTTGCAGGCTGCCGCTGATCAGATCGCGGGCCAGGTCCATCAATTGCTTCTCATCGCACCCGACGCTGCCGACCATCACCGCGGCGCCAAGCACGAGGGACAAACACGACTTTGCGATGCGGACAACCAGTTTCTTGCCGTTCTTTCGAGCGTTCATGACTATCGACTCCCTGCGAGGATTGTTTACTTCGTTCCACCCGGATCGATCCGGGCCGGTTAATTCAGGTACCCGGAACGGCCGGGATTCTGCCTCGCAATCCAGTTTTTTCTTTTAGGAGACGCCTCCGATCGATTGAGACCGTGATATGGACAGTTCTGCGCGATAGAATGGGAGCCAGGCATGGGCCTATCATGAACACGACACGTGCCAGTCTGCTCCTTCGAATCCGAGATCGCCGCGACCAGTCGGCCTGGGAAGAGTTCGACCACATCTATCGACCGATGCTTCACCGATTCGCCCTGATGCGCGGTCTCGACCACAGCCAGGCCGAGGACGTGGTACAGCACTGCATGACCGCGATCGGCCAGCACATTGAGGGCTTTGAGTACGATCCCAAGAAAGGTCGCTTCAAGGGCTGGTTGCGGACACTGGTTAATAATCGCGTCCGAAACCTGCTGCGGGATTGTCATGAGCGCCCGGCCGAGAGCCAGGTCTTCCGCGTGGCCGAGGCGAAGGACGCGAATCCCGAAGAGTTGTTCGATCAGGTGTGGATGGACGAGCACCTCAAGCACGCTCTGCGCCTGGTGCGGACCGAGGTCGAGGAGACGACCTTTCGGGCATTTCATCTCTATGTGATCGAGGAGCGGGATGTTGAGGACGTCTGCAAGGAACTCGGCGTGAACGCCAACCAGGTTCACAAGGCCAAGTACCGAATTACCAAGCGGCTCGCGGAGCGCATGGCCGAGCTCACCGACGGAGCCGAAGAGGCGAAATGAGCAGTTGTCCGTCTGACAGCGCGCTGAACTTGTACCACGGAGGCGATCTCGACGCCGAACAGGAGCGCGTGCTGGAGGCACATCTGGCAGGTTGCAGTGCCTGCGCCGGGCGCGAGCAAGCGCTTCGGGAAAAGTATGACAAGCTGGCCGATCGCGTTCGCGAGATGAACTTCACCCCGGGGGACTATGCCCGATCAGGCAATGATCAGGCCATCCCAGGGCCGCTCCCGAAGGACTTGATTCCAGGCTACCAGATCCTTCGAGAGATACACCACGGCGGGCAGGGCATTGTCTATCAGGCGGTGCAGCAATCCACCAAGCGCCGTGTGGCCATTAAGGTTCTTCTGGAAGGCCCCTACGCGTCGCAGGTGTCACGGCGGAGGTTCGATCGCGAAATCGAGCTGGTCGCCAGCCTCAAGCATCCCAGCATCGTGGCGATCTTCGATTCGGGTCTTACGTCGGATCATCGTCAGTACTACGTGATGGACTACGTCTCGGGCTACCGACTGCAGGAACATGTCAGCGCAAAAAGACCGCCGCTGAAGGAGTCGCTGGACCTGTTTGCGCGCATAGCGGAAGCCGTCAGCTTCGCCCACCAGAAGGGGGTTATCCACCGCGACATCAAGCCGTGGAACATCGTCGTCGACGCCGAGGGCAATCCGAAGATTCTCGACTTCGGCCTCGCCAAGGCGGTGGCCGGAGGCGTCGATCACGCCGTCTCGATGACCGGACAGGTTCTCGGCACCCTTCCCTATATGTCGCCGGAACAAACGCGAGGCAAAACGGAAGAGGTCGACGTTCGAACAGACGTATATGCCCTGGGTGTGGTCCTCTATGAGATGTTGACCGGCACCTATCCATACCCGGTCGTCGGTGAGATGGTGGACGTCCTTCATCACATCACGCGGACGGACCCCAAGCCGCCCAACCGCGCCTGGACAGCCGACATCGGAGTACTCGCGGACAGGTCCGGCCGTGGTGGTTGCCCGATCGATCAGGAGGTCGAGACGATTGTCCTCAAGGCGTTGGCCAAGGATCGGGAGCGCCGCTACCAGAGCGCCGGCGAACTGGCGCGCGACGTGCGGCACTACCTCGCGGGTGAACCGATCGACGCCAAGCGCGACAGCGGATGGTATGTCCTGCGCAAGACCATGCGCAGACATCGGCTGGCGATCGGCGTGGCCGCGGCGTTCATGATTCTGGTCAGCGGGTCCACGATTGCCCTGTTGTTCATGTATGGAAACGTCAATCGGCTGTGGGAACATGCCCGGGCCGAGGCGCAGATCGCACAGGAACAGCGGGACAAAGCGATCGCGGCCGAAGCGCTGGCTCGGGAGCGATTCGATGATCTCCGCGGATTGGCCCATGCGTTCATTTTTGACATCCACGACAAGATTGAAGACCTCCCCGGGGCGACGCCGGCGCGGCAGCTCCTCGTGACGACCGCATTGAAGTACCTCGATGGACTGCAGCGCTCCGCGGGACAGGAACCCGCGCTGCTGCGGGAACTGGGCGTCGCTTATCTGACCCTGGGGGACATTCAGGGAGGAGCGGGCGGCGCGCATCTCGGCGACATCGACGGGGCGCTTGCCAGCTACAAAAAGGCGCAAACTCTCTACGATGACGCCGCCCGGACGAGCGGCAACGACTCGGTCGTCGATCGTCGCAATGCCGTCATCGCCATGAACCGCGTCGCGGATGCTCTCTCGGTCAAGGGCGATACTCAGTTGGCCACAGACACATACCGGGAGGCGATGAAGCGCTCGGAGGCACTGCTCAAGGATCGCCCCGACGAGCTGCAGGCCCGGCGCGACGTCGCATTTGCTTACGGACGACTGGGCGAAGCACTCTCTCAGCAGGCCCATCCGGAGCAGGCATTTCCCTATCTGGAGAAGGCACTTGAGCAGGCCCGCGCAATCGTCGCCACGGACGAAGGACGCAGAAAGTATCCCTTCGACGTACCGGTCGGACTCAGCAAGCTGGCCTATCTGCATTCGAGACTGGGTCGCGATGAAGAGGCGCTCGGGTATTTCAAGGAGATTCAGTCGGTTTGCGAAGCGCAGGCGGCAGCCGAACCGGACAACATCCGCACGGTGCGCGGTATCGCCGTTGCCTATGACGGCATCGCGCGCACCTTGAAGAACCTGGGCCGAATGGACGAGGCGCTCGATTACATGCGAAAGTCGCTCGCCCTTTCGGAAGGGCTGGCGGCGGCGGACGAGGTCGACGCCCAGGCCCTGCGGGACGTATACGTCGGGGCAGCGGCCCTGGCCGTCGTCGAATCCGAAATGGAGCGCCATGAAGACGCGGACAAGGACTTCAAAAAGGCGATCGCCATTGCACGCCGGCTCCACCGGCAGGACCCTGCAAGCGGCCTGGCGCGCGGCGATCTCGCTGTCGTACTGACCAATTACGCGACCCTGATGCTGGAGACCGATCGTCCGCATGACGCCGTCGAGCTCTATCGCGAAGCGCTTGACCACGACGATGCATTGCTCGGCTCGGACAATGTCGATGCAATTATTGTCCGTAATCGCGCGATCAACTATCAGGGTATCGCAAAGGCCTCAGCCAAGCTGGCTGCGAATGAGTCGCTTTCGTCCGCGGAGAGTCGGAGATACTGGCAGCAGGCCGCGGATCACCTGCGAAAAAGCGTCACGGCTTTTGAGGAATGCAAACGGCTGGGCTTTCTCGCCGAGTCGGAGTTGTCCGTGTTTGACGAACTCGCCCGGGACAAGGCCAAGTGCGAAGAAGCCCTTGCTCTCTCCAAAAAAGCCGACCCCGCGCGTTGAACGGCACCGTCAATCTCACGGAATGACCGATGCGCCTCGGTCGAGGAGTTTCGCGGAAAACTTGAACTCCCCCTCAACCGTGGTCGGCTTCGCGGACGGAGGCATCAGTCGAAAACAGTGAAACTCGCCGTGGATGACTCCGCTCACTGTTCCCTTGTCGATCTTGCGAATCTCCAGTCGGGCCAGGCGCGGCTGGTAGGCGGCCAGCGGTGAAAAGACACCGTTACCATGCAGATTCAGCCGCGAGCCGCCGCCGAAGTCCGCGCTTTCTTCTTTCAATCGCTCCAGCGACGACGCGGCGACAAAGCTACCGAAGAGGACGCGCGATCGATCCGGCATCGCCCGCTCGCTCAACAGTGTAATCGCCGAGCGACCCGATTGCGCCGAATCCCTCTGCCATACCAGCACCATGTTGGTAAATGCGATCTCCCGATCCGCCTTGAAGACTCCCATGTGCTCGACATCAATCTGGATCGGAGCCGGCGGTGGTTCCTCCGGCACGGCGGGAAGGTCGTCCTCGCACGCACAGTTTTGAGCGCCGACCCACAAGCAGCACGTCAATCGAATGATTGTGAAGACCGACGAGGGCTTGTTGATTCGCGCACGGGGCGACAGGATCGCAACATGCGCCGATTCTACGCAGGATTCGCGCATGCTGCGCAAGCTATCGGACGCGTTTGCATGCCGCAAGCCTCATTTAACGCCGAAAGACACGCTGCATCAATCAATGTCGAGAAGATTTCGGGACCGTTCAAGCGCACTCGGACCGGTGCCGATATAGAACGCGAGGCTGTGGGTCTTCCGCTGTTAGGCGGGACAGCCTGGCTTGGAGGATCCGAGTAACGGCGAGCTCGGATCCTCTTTTTTTGCGCGCATTTCAGGAGCCATTTCCTTATTCGCGCCGCGATGCGATAGGGGGTTCGGCTGGATTCACCGACACATCGGCAGCCCTTGCGCGATGGGAGTATTAATCGTCGTTCCTACGAGGTGATTGGCCCGGATTGCTCAGTCGCCTTGCCCACTTCACAAAGTCCGCGAGTTCGCTGATGCTCGATCGACCGGGCCGATCGTGCTCCAGCCCTATGAACTGCAAACCCAGGCCGATGCGCATGGGCCCTGACACAAGGCAATGTCGATACATCGCCTCGACCTGAAGCGTCTGTGCTTCCGCCTGAGGCCTGATTTCCACGCCGACCAAATCGCCGACGCTGAGCCGAGGGTTTTGATCGCCGGCGATGTCCAGAAGGACCCCACCGAGTGAGACATTGGCAAGGTGGCCGGTGCACAATGGCCAGGCCATTGCCTCGCGATTGGGCAGCCCGTTTTGCCATAGCTTGCACGGAATCACGCACTCCCGCGGAATGATGACGCGCTGATAGACGCGGCGCTGAAGCTCGCGAACCTCATCCGGTGCGCGAAGGAGCAGCGTGTCCACGGGCTTGTCATCGTCCGTCCTGTCGAGACGCCGAAGGACGATGCGGCACACAAAGACACATTTCTTATGGCCGCGACGAAGGGAAATACCCAGTTCCTGGCCGACATTGATCTCGGGCGGCGCCATCGTCGTCAGCGCAATGGGATAGACGATCTGCAGAACGCCCTGTTGAGGATCGTACCGAAGGAGGTTGGATCGCAGGCTATGCCAGCCTCCCTCGGTCAACAGCGAAACGCTGACGGGGGACTGCCGCTGCGCGGCCCAGGTCAGTGACGCTGCGACCGATGGCGCATCAAGGATCGTCCCGTCGCTCATGCATGCACTTCCACGTCCGGCCCCGGCTGGCGACTGAGCAATTGTCTCAGCGTGTCGAGTTGGGGAGTCTGATTGGGGGTCCGCGAAAACTGAATTCCGACGATCGAACAGTCATCCGTGGCAGGCGTCTTGTTGGCCAGCGTCCCCTGCATCTGAAACGGCCTGTTTTGACCCGGCAAGGAAAAGACCGTGATGAGTCGAGTCTCCGGATGAAGCTGATTCGCCCCGTTATTGTCCATCTTGAGGGCCATTCCATCGGCGCTGACGTTGAGCAGCGTTGCCGATTGGCGGTGATCGCCATGGCCGTCGGTCCACTCGACGAATACTTCGGCCGACGGGGCAAGCTCAGCACGCAAAAACCGCCGACGATCCATGACCGACAGTGCCATTGGCCGGGCCAGCGATACCGACCGCGTTTCGCCCCACTGCGGCGCGCCGGTCACCTCGGATGCGAATTGATATCGCTGGTCGCTGTACAGACGCACCTGACACGGCGCGTTGACCAGGTCATTGAGATTCAGGGTGGGCCGGCCGGTGAGCTCCATCAGCAGGGCGCTTTGGTCTCCCGAGATGAGAAACCCGTTAAGCGTGTGCTCGGGATATTCTGCGAAGCTCAGGACGAGCTGTGCCTGGGTACGTATCGCGGTTTCAATGATCCGAAAGGACGCATCGTAGTCCAGCACAATTTTCGCCTTCATCTGACCGATCCCCTGTATATCGGGCCTGCCCAGAGTCAAGTGTCCGCACGTGCCGACGTCTCCCAGCCCGTGGAAACGAAGCCAACGAACGGATGTTCATTGCCGCCGTAATGCATTCTCCATTGACTGAGGGGGAGAGTGGGCGGCGATCATTACTCGGCCCATACCGTCGGCCACTTGATCTTCTACTGGGAACCTCAGGAAGGATGCGGCTGGAGGCGAGAATCGCGCGATGTCGCGACGCTATTCTGAGACGACCTGACCGCCCATTTGCACGACGCGAGGGAGTTCGGGAGTGGGCAAGCGGCAGTCGAGCCTCAAGAGATCACTGTCGTATTCTCGTCCGAGAATGTGACCCTGCTTGCTGATGTAGGCAATCAGACGACCGTTAGCAGCCTCGGTTTGGACGGTGACGCGCACATATCGGTGCCGCATCATGGTCAGAATCCGCTCACCGAGATGATCGAGACCGGCGCCTGTGTGAGCCGAAATCTCAACCGCGGATTCCAACCTCAGCCGCAGGAGGTGCAGCGCGGACTCCTCGCCGGCTAGGTCGATCTTGTTCAGAACATTGATTCGCGGGATGTCCTGGCAGCCCAGCTCGGCGAGGACCGATTCGACCGCCGTGATCTGGCTCTCTGCATCGTGGCTGGCGGCGTCCACGACGTGCAGCAGCAGATCGGAATGGATCGCTTCTTCCAGCGTTGCGCGAAACGATGCGACAAGCTTGTGCGGCAGTTCACGCACGAACCCGACCGTATCCGACAAGAGCGCAACCTGCCCACCGCCGAGGTCCCATCGCCGCGTCTTGGTATCCAGCGTCGCGAAGAGCTTGTCGGCAACCACTGTCCGCGCATCGGTGAGCGCGTTCATCAGCGTGCTCTTGCCGGCATTGGTGTAGCCGACCAGGCTCACCGTGAAGTAATCGCCGCGAGATTTCACTTCGCGCACGCGCCGCCGGTCGATATGGGCGATCTGTCCCCGAAGGAAGCTGACGCGCTTCTGAACAATGCGACGGTCGATCTCGATCTGCCGCTCGCCCGGACCGCGCGTGCCGATGCCGCCGACCGCGCCGGCCGCCGTGCCGCCGCCGGCTCCGGCGATGCGTTCGAGGTGGGTCCACATGCCGCGAAGGCGAGGAGCCGTGTATTCAAGCTGGGCGAGTTCGACCTGCAGCCGGGCCTGATGCGTGCGTGCCCGGCTCGCGAATATGTCGAGGATGAGTTCGGTCCGGTCGATCACGCGACGTGCGCAGATTTTTTCGATTTCGCGGATCTGCGAGGGAGTCAGCTCATTGTCAAAGACGATAATGTCCGCGTCCTTTTGCCGGACGTATTCGGCAAGTTCGAGAACCTTGCCGCTTCCGATATAGGTGCCGGGGCATGGACGCGATCGTTTCTGAAGCGTGCGCCCGACGACGACCGCCCCGGCCGCTTCAGACAGCGCGGCAAGTTCCGCGAGCGGATCGTACTTCGTGCCGCCTTCGTGTGGTCCGCGCGCGAGCAATCCCACAAGCACGGCTCGCTCCGCCTGTACGCCGGTCTCTATGCGTCGGTCTTGTTTCAAAGTTCGAATGGGTTCCTGTGCAATCGTTCGTCCCCCGGTTCGGATGCGGGCGAACCTGCTGGATCGCATCTTACAACATCCGGCGACGAAGGGTCAAACAGCATCTGCAAAACTACTGAGCAGGATGGTCAAGCCGCTCTGGCTGGCGGCATATTGATATGGTAGCCATGGTCAAAGTCGCCAGCGCAAAGAAATGTACGCCATACCACTCCGCGATATCCGAAGCGAGGCAAAGCACGCTGACAAAGCAGGTAACGAGGGCCGCAATCGCGGTGAATGTCGCGGCGCCGACTTTTTCGGACGAACGGCACGCCAAAACTGTTCGCCACGCGATGACGGCCGCCGGCAGCGACAGAGGCAGGTAATAGTCTCGCAGCATCGGCGATGGCCACATCGTTACGAGCAACCACAGTGCAGCCTGGCTTTGCCACGCTTCGGGCGAGTCTGTAGGGCCGCGCGATCGAAGAGTGATCAGGACCGCGAATGTCAAAACGACTGCCTCGATCAGCATCCAAAGAATGTACACCCGGTCCACCGACCAATCGCTGATTGCCCTGGAGGACATTTTGAAAATGCGCCCCAAGCACAAACAGCGGCCAACCGAAAAGGGCGAGCTTTGAAGTGCCCGATGGTCTGCCGCCCTCTGCTCCAGCGCTGTCGACAGACCACCAGCGAAACAGAATCCAGGCGGCCCCGACGGCCGCCGCGCCGTTTGTCAGTGCGAACGCAATCAGCCCCATCGGCCGAGGAAGCCAGACCGTAAATGGCCACAAGAGGAAGCCTGCCGCCGGCAGATATCCAAACATGCCCGTCCACGGGCCTGTTTCTCGATGCTCCCACATATACGAAGTTTCCTTGACGAATGCGCGCCAGTCCGGCTCGTCGTGCAGTCCCCGAACCAGCCCGCCGATCACCCCGCTGATAATGGCGAACAGAACGAGTCCCCAGCAAATCTTGATCGCTCATTTTCTCAAATGCCAGGGGTTGTCAGACATGAATGGTTCGACCGCCCAAAGCGTTTTGACCTGACCATCGCAGCCCATCGCCGATGCGGCGGCGCGGCTACATCGCGAGAGATTCAGTGCGCAGCAGATATTGGCCGGACAGTTCGCCGAGAAAAACGAAGATCATCGAGAGATAAAAGATGGCCGTTGCCGATTGGGTTGCCCGACGGTTGACGCAGTCCCGGATCATCCAGGCGAACACGCCCGTGACGCCAAGCCCGATCCCGAATCGAACGCTGATCATCAACCAGAACCACGTGTACCCGCCGCGCGGAGCAAATGCCCCCGACCACAGCGGATAGCTCGCCGCGATGATCCAGACGCCGCGAACCGAGAGGATTCCCAGATATAGTTGCGTCAGCCGCTTCAGCGGGCTGATCGACATCCCCGTGTCAGTAAGATATCGGTGGCCAAGCAGCATCGCCGCCGTCGCCGTCCCGAGAAGGGCTGAACCCAGGACAATGGTCGTCGCCCCCAGGGCCCGATGGATGCCGCCGATCGACTCGCCTTCGGCCAGCACAACGTCTGGACCCGTCGCCAGCAATACTGCCCCTGTCATCGCGGCCACGCCGAACAGGAATGTCCAGAGCCGCTGAATCCCACGGACCGTCTCACCCTGCGCGGCGTTCACGAAGAGCCAGATGACGCCGAGGACACACGCAGCGATTAAGGCTGCGATCGCCGGTTGCTGCCGAGCGGATCCTTCAACCCACGACTCGCGAACCACGAGCAACAGGGAGATGAGCACAATCACCAGCGAAACAATCGACATCAGGCGAAGGTATCGCCAATCGACCTTGCGCATCTCGCTGACGCCCACCGCCAGCGCCGAGCCTGCCGCAAGCTGTGCCAGGAATGTCGGCAGCATTACTTCGCTCCGAGCAGATAATCGACCAGCAACCGAACCCCGAACCCGGTCGCACCGATCGGGCAAGTCGGCGATGGCTTCGACGAATTAGCAACACCGGCGATGTCCAGATGGGCCCAGGGTGTCTTGTCGGAGACGAACTCCTTGAGAAACATGGCCGCGGTAATCGTCCCGGCGAGGCGACCGCCGACGTTCTTCAAGTCCGCGTCGATCCCGGCGATTTGCTCTCGATATACCGGCCACAGCGGAAGCCGCCAGAGACGCTCGTTGGTTCGCTCGCCTGATGCAATCAGCGACTGAGCCAGTACGTCATGTGTCGTCAGCAGTCCCGCACAGGCATCCCCCAGCGCAACCGTGCATGCGCCCGTCAGCGTGGCGAGGTCAATCATCGCCGCCGGAGAAAACGTCTTCTCCGCGAAATGCAGACAATCCGCCAGGACCAGACGGCCCTCGGCGTCTGTATCGAGAACTTCAATTGTCTTGCCGTTCGAGGCCCGAATAATGTCGCTCGGTCGATAGGCCGTCCCTGAAATCATGTTCTCCGCCGCGCCGATCACGCCGACGACATGCCGTGGAATCTTCAGTCGCGCAGCGGCGACAAGCGTCCCCAGGACCGTCATCCCGCCGCATTTGTCGTATTTCATTTCCACCATCGAGGCAGTCGGCTTGATTGAATACCCGCCGGTGTCATGCGTGACCGCCTTGCCGACAAGTACGATCGGCTTGCCCTTCGCTCGTGACGGCCGGTGTTCCAAGACGATGATCCGCGGCGCCGATCCGGAGCCGCCGCCCACCGCGAGGATCGCTCCCATCTTCTTCGCCTTCATCTGCCGATCATCGATCACCCGGCAACGAAGCCCATGCTTGCGTGCAAGGGCCTGCGATTCCCGCGCAAGGGTCACGGGATTGATAACGTTGGGAGGCTGGTGCCCGATCGACCGCGCCAGGTTTACGCACTCCGCCACGCGCCGCGATGCCTCAGCTTTGTCGCGCATGGATCGGCTTGCGGCAGCCTTCGACACAAAGACGAGTCGCGTCACCGGCTTTCGCGCTTCGTCCGGTGGTTGTGACCGATGATCAAGAAAGCGGAAGCCGCCCAGCACACAACCCTCGACCCACGCCGCAATGGCATCCGTCCCGGCGATCTCCTGAAGCGCGTCGAGCGCCACAACGACTGAATCCGCCCGATGACGAGAGGCCCATTCCAGGGAAATGGCCGCTGCATTTCTCACGTCGGCTGCCTTGATGGACTTTTCCTCACCAAGTCCGACCAGTGCGATCCGCGCAATGCGAGACGTCGACGGGAGAATCAAGTCATCGATGGCGCCCGCCTGCTTGGCGCCATGGTGACGAGTGGCGAGCAACTTGGCTTGCGACGACAATTCCGCGGGCAGGCTCAACTTCCGACCGAGGACGGCTTTTCCATCCTTGATCGTGACTGGAACAAAAAGCACGCCCGCGCGAATCGAGGCACCAAGCCGCCCGAATTGAATGGATAATCCCTTCCGATTTCTTGAAACTGCCATACGCGCTCCTCTCGGGCCGTCGATGTTAGAAGCCTGGAGGCCGGGCCGCAACCAATCGCCGCCCGCGCCGTCCGTGAATGTTTCCTCGCCTCTCCCATGAAGATAGAATCACGGGACCTCCGGCCGAGACTCACAGTGAGTCATCCATGTGTTCAATCGCAGGATGCGCCCCTGGTCTTGGAGGCTTGGATTTCGTCGGTCGCGCGAGGTGGTGGCTAATCGCCCCGCAGAGGATTCGTCGCCTTGGCTCAGGAACTCGAATGCAAGATTGCCGTTCCGTCGCACGATCGACTCATCGAGTTGTTGCGCTCGGCAGGAGCCAGGCGCATCGGTCGCGTACGCGAGACAAACCGGTTGCTCGACACGCCGGACCGCTCGATCTTTCGTCGCGGCTGCGGGCTCCGTGTAAGAGCGATCGAAGTGCTTGACGGAACGGGCCCGACCTCCAGCCTGACCTTCAAAGGACCGGTTCAGGAATCGGCCTTCAAGTGCCGCGAGGAAATCCAGATCAACCTGTCCGATCGTGCCGACCCGGGCCCCGCTTCCTCTGAATGCACGGCAAAGGCTGATGAAGGGATGCTGCGGCTCCTTCACGCGCTTGGCTTTGCCGAGTGGCTCACCTTTGAAAAAATTCGCGAGTCCTGGCGGCTCGGCGCATGCGCCATCGAACTCGATGAGCTTCCGCTCCTCGGCCGATTTGTCGAAGTAGAGGGCCCGGATGAGCACGCGATCCACCTCTGCCTGGACACGATGGGCCTGGATGCGGCAAGCTCCATTCAAACGAGCTATCCCGGCCTCCTGGCAAAGCGGTTAGGTGAGACCTCGCCCCCCTGGGTGGTGAGATTTTGAGACGAGAATGGACGGCTCAAAGACGCCGCGCTTGAACTTACGCGTCATCGCGGAAATACTGAATTGGTTATCTCGCATGGAGCGCCCGTAGCTCAGTTGGATAGAGCATCGGATTTCTAATCCGACGGTCGCAGGTTCGAGTCCTGCCGGGCGCGTTAAATCAGACTGAGTTAGTTCGGTTTTCTCATCCAAGCGACCATGAGAAAACCAGTCGATCACTTCCGCTCGGCGATCCCTTCACAGCGCATTCGGGAGGCGCAAGGCCCATCCTTAGGCGCGAGGATCAACACAGGTGCAGGCTGAATCGCAGCCGAGGGGGAGGTTAACGGCGATCGGTCTCTACAGAACGAGTGCGGGCCGACTGATCGATCTCAGCTCATCATCTTCTTCTGATACATCTTGTAGCCGACGATGATCGCTACGAGCGCAGCCATGGAGACCCAGGTGTACCACGGGAGGAAGTCGGAAATGCCTTCCCCGAGAAGCAGTAATTGACCGGCCATTTCAAGCTCCTATCCAAGTTGCCGCAGGCGAACCCTTGTCGACTGCCGCTTCAACCAGTTAATTGTCCTGTCCCGAGGCGAATATTCCCCGAGGACCACCAAGTACTCAATTCGGAGTCTCATCCCCGGGCCAAAAACTGTCAAGCGAATCAGCTCTCATTGACTTCTGTGGACGATTCCCCTCATCGGCCGCCCCTTGGCATAACCGAAACGGCGATTTCTCCTCGGGTGAGGTTCCGGTAACGTTTTTCATTTTGCCAAGTCGAGTCAACTCGACCTGGGCGTTTTGGGGGGCGAGCAGCGAGATCCATGGCAGGGTTCCAGGCGAAATTCGACCAATTACTCCAATAGGGCTGCTCCGTATGAAGTGGCACGCCCGACCGCTCGATAACGAGGAGGCACTTGTTAATTTAGGGGGACTAGGTAACATGTACCCGCGAAAACCATTGGATGAGCGACAGGCCGTGGCCGAAGCCCTGGCTGCCGAAGGATCGGAGTGGCGTGTGAAATCTGTCTTCACAACTGGCGAAGTCGCCGAGATCTGCAAGATCAGTCAGCAGACGGTCATTCGCTGTTTCGACAGCGGACGTCTCAAGGGCTTCCGCGTACCGGGCTCGAAGTTTCGTCGAGTTCCGCGAGCCGAGCTGATTCGCTTCATGAAGACCAACGAGATTCCCATCGAGAATCTCGACTCGGGTAAGCGCCGTGTTCTCATCGTCGATGATGATCCCGCCATCGTAGACATGCTGGTGGACATCATTGGCCGGGATGGTCGTTTCGACGTCAAGGCCGCCTCCAACGGCTTTGACGCCGGCGCTCTGACCAAGGAGTTTCGGCCCGACGTGGTCCTGCTGGACTTCATGCTCCCCGACATTAACGGCAACGTCGTCTGCCAGCGCATCAAGAGCGATCCCGAACTGGCCCATACAAAGATCATCATCGTCTCAGGCGCAGTCGCACCGGCGGAGATCGACACGCTCAAGGCGGCCGGCGCGGACGAGTTCATCCAGAAGCCGTTTGACATCACCCGGCTCATCGAATCGATTGCCGATCTTGTCGCGGCCTGATTGTTATTACTGAGGCGCCTTCGCCGACCGCCGCGGCAGGTCGAGTCCACAAACTCGAATCAAGCCGCAAGCGGACGATTCTGGGGGGGCCGGCAAGGATTGCCGCCATGACCGCCGCAAATACGACCGTCGCTGACCCCGAGCATGTCGAACTATTGCTCTCCCGGCTCGACGAATTGCCGCCGCTCGCGCCTGTTGCCACTCACATTCTCGCGCTGACTCAGGATGACAAGGGCAGCATCCGCCGCCTCACGGAACTGGTTTCCAGTGATCCGTCTCTGGCGGCGCGCGTACTCTCGGTCTGCTCCAAGGCCGCCGTCGCCGCCCGGCCGGAGTCGATCACCATCGACAAGGCCGTCGCCCTTCTCGGGTTCGAGACGATTCGCCATCTGACTCTCGCCCAAAAAATCCTCGAAGTATTCTCGCTGCCGCAAGACCCCGCGGAGGTCGGCGGCCTCGATCGCGCCGAGTTCTGGCGTCATTGTCTCGCTGTTGCCTGCGCATCCCGACGCATCGCGCAGGCCCTTGCCCCCGGCGTGAATCCCGAAGAGGCCTTCGTTCTCGGCCTCCTTCACGATCTGGGTAAGATGGCCCTGGACTGCGCCCTTCCGAAGAGCTTTGCGCGCGTCTTGAATCGCTCAGAGGAAACTCGCGCCGAAATCACGGACGTCGAGCGAGCGGTTCTCGGCGTCGATCATACGGTCGTCGGACGCCGCCTCGCCGAGCGATGGGGCCTGCCCCAGGCCATCGTCGATGTCATCTGGCTGCACCATCATCCACCCGAGGCCTTGCCCGAAAACCTCGCCGCCGCGCGCTATATCATGATCGTCCAGCTTGCCGACGCCATGGCCCGAGAGCACAACATCGGCTTCTCAGGCAATCTCGGCTCTACCCTTGCCTCACCCAAGCTGTCGGTCCTGCTCGGTCTGACAGAAGCCGCTCGGGTCGGCATCATCGAATCCATCGCGGATGAACTTCAATCCCGCTCCGCATGGATCGGACAGGACCAGTCCGGTGGCCGCGAGGTCTATCTCCGCGCGCTGCTCAAGACCAGCGAACAGTTAACCTCGGTCAACTCGCGATTGGCCGAGCAGAATCGTCGCCTTCAAAGAAGCGCCCGCTATTTGGCTGCCATTGATGACCTCAATCGACAAGTGACGCCCGGACTCTCGCTGCGCCAGACTGCCGGAATCGGCGCCGGCGCCATGCAGGCGGTCCTGGAACTTCGATGCGCCGTTGTGTTCGTTCCCTCCCCCAGCGGATCCTGGCTGGAACTTGGCATTTCCGATGGAACGACTCGATTCCGATTGGAACAATTCAATGAGCAGGCAGCCGACTTTCGAGTTGCCCTCAAGAACGCCGCCGAGCTCGCGCGCGGCGGGGCTTGGATACTTCAGCCGGATCGAACGTTTGATAGCCTGATCGATCGGTGCCGTCCGGACCTCGGTGCAGGACCCGTTTGGATCGTGCCGATCCTCTCTAGAAACCAACCGATCGCGGGTGTCTTATTCGTTGCCCAGGCCGATGCCGTCACTTCGCTTCGTGACGAATCCGCCGAGATCGCCGCGATGAGCGCCGCCCTCGGCCTGGCAATTGCTCAGGCCCAGGCGCAATCTGCGGCTGCTTCCCTCGCCGAGCATCTCGCCGCCGCCAATCGACGGCTCGCCGCCATTCAACCTGATCTCCTCAGGGCTCGTTCGCTCGAATCCGTCGCCGCCATCGTCACCGGGGCCGCTCATGAACTGAACAATCCGCTCGCCGTCATCTCCGGTCGGGCACAACTCCTGGCCGCAGGGGTCGATAATGACGAGACCAAAAGGGACCTTGATACCATCGCCGGCCAGGCCGGGCTTTGCAGCGAAATCCTGAAAGACCTTCTGTCCTTCACCCAACCGGCCACCGCCCGGCCCGAGTCCGTCGATATCGCAGCCCTCCTGAATTCAATCATTTCTGCCATGGTGTCCGAGGGATTATTGGATGCCACCGCGATGTCGTTGGAACTCCCAACCGCGTGCCCAGTTGTCTGGTTTGATCCCGAGGCTCTAGGCGTAGTGTTCCGGGAACTGATCGATAATGCACTCGAAGCGACGCAGCCTGATCAACGCCGTTTGACGATCAAGGCCGCGACCGATCTGACCGAAGAAAACCTTGTTGTGACCTGTGCCGACAACGGCCGGGGAATGACACCCGATGTACTGGCCCGTGCGATGGATCCTTTCTTTTCGCACCGGCCTGCGGGTCGCGGAAGAGGAGTCGGCCTCTCGCGCGTTTATCGCCTGCTCGAAGCGGGCGGCGCATCGATTCGCTTGGAGAGCCGGCCGGGCATCGGGACCGAGGCCCAGCTCCGCCTGCCGATTCGTCGGACGCGGGCTGTATAGAGAATTGCTGATTGGGCGCGGGGGCCCAGGCACAACCTTGGGGGGTTGTTTTCATCGAGCGAAAAAATTGCCGCCGGAATCCGGGCCGGGCGGGTCGTGTAGGCCTCTCTCCCTCCTCCCCTCGCTCTCACGGCTGAAGCGTCCCGCCGGCCATTTTTATGGATGCCTGAGGATTCCGAAATTCCTCGGCGCGTGAGTCTAGGGAAAGAAGCAGGGCAGCTACGGACAGGGTGAAGGAAGCCACCATGAAGCGGAAGGATATGCAGTTACTCATTGTTGCCGACGACTCGAAGACCATCGCCGTCCTGGCGGCAGAGATCGTCGCGCGCCTCGATGCCAATCTCACCATCGTGGACACCGTTCGCGAAGCCGGCGAGTTGATGAAGAGCGACGCCTTTGACGTCGCGCTCGTGGCGCCGGTGCTATCGGACGGCCCCTCGGCGGGCCTTGTCTCCAGGAGCGCCACGCCCATCATGCTGTTGAACCGGACCAGCGATGTCGGCCAGCTTCTGGAATCGTTTCGGGCCGGTTTTGTCGATGTCATCGATCCCAGTGCCGACGCCAAGGTCCTGACTGAGAGGATCCGCCATGTCGTGGCCGACGGACGACGCAGAAAGCGAACCGTCAACCGAAATGTTCGCCTGCGACGCGTCTCCAGTCGCCTGATCAAGGACCGCCGGGAGCTTCGACAGCGCGTCGACCTGATCTGCCGCGACCTTGTTCAGGCCTACCAGCGACTCGCGCACAAGGTTGTCAACACGTCCGAAATCGGACAAGCCGACTTCCCCGACGACGCCGAGCGGTATTAACCACCTCGCTATCTAAAAAAAACGCATCTGCTAGAATCGTGCGGTGGAAATAAGCCGCATACGAAATTTCTCGATCATTGCCCATATTGACCACGGCAAGAGTACCCTCGCCGATCGTCTGCTCCTGCGCTGTGGGGCCATCACGGATCGCGAATTCCGCGAGCAGTTCCTCGATGATATGGACCTCGAGCGAGAGATGGGCATTACGATCAAGGCCAACCGCGCCTGCCTGAACTACAAATACCCCGGACCGCGCAAGGCCCCCGCCGCCGGCGCCGCCGGCCACATGCCCGGCGACTACATCCTGAATCTCATCGACACGCCCGGACATGTCGACTTTCACTATGAAGTCAGTCGAGCGCTCGCGGCCTGTGAAGGTGTGCTGCTGCTCGTCGATGCCACGCAGGGCATCGAGGCCCAGACGCTCGCCAATGCCTACAAGGCGATCGAAGCCGGTCTGGTCATCATTCCGGTCATCAACAAGATCGACCTGCCCTCCGCGCGTCCCGAAGACATCGCCCTGGAACTGGAACAGGTCCTCTCCATTCCCGCCGAAGATGCCATCTTCGCCTCGGCGAAAGTCGGCACCGGCGTAGAGGATATTCTTTACGCAGTCGTCGAGCGTATTCCGGCGCCCACCGGCGACATCGAAAAACCGCTCAAGGCCCTCATCTACGACGCGAAGGTCGACGTCCATCGCGGCGTGGTCTGCCACATGCGTGTGCTCGACGGCGTCGTCCGCAAGGGCGACAAAGTCCGCCTCATGGCCGCCGGCCGCACCTACCAGGTCAGTGACGTGGGCGTCTTCGCGCCGAAGATCACCAGCAAGCCCGAACTCGACGCCGGTCGCGTCGGATACATCTTCGCAGGCATCAAGACCATTCACGACGTGAACATCGGCGACACGATCACCCATGAAAGTCGCCCGTGTGACGCCGCCCTTCAGGGCTATCGCCCGCCGCAACAGATGGTCTTTTGCGACTTCTATCCCGGCCCCGGCACCACCAGTGCCGAGCTGCGCGAGGCGATGGAGACCCTCTGGCTCAACGACTCAAGCTTCAATTTCACCCCCGCGGCCAGCGCCGCTCTCGGCGTCGGCTTTCGTTGCGGTTTTCTCGGCCTTCTCCACATGAAGATCATTCAGGAGCGACTGGAGCGCGAGAGCGAAGTCGATCTCGTGCAGACCGCGCCGACCGTCGGCTTCGAGGTGGTTTTCAAAGACGGCGCGGTGCGCATCATCGAGTCGCCGGCCGACCTGCCCGGCCCCGACCAGATCACCGAAATCCGCGAGCCCTACGTCCGCTGCGAGATCATCACCCCCTCGCGTTACATCGGCGCCGTCATGCAGCTATCCGAGGAGCGGCGCGGCACCCAGAAGCGCACCGAGTACCTGTCGCCCGAGCGCGTGGTGCTGACCTATGAGTTCCCACTGGCCGAAGTGATCTACGACTTCTTCGACCGGCTAAAAAGCGTCACCAGCGGCTACGCCACCATGGACTACGAACTCATCGGCTTCCGCCCGGACGACCTCGTGAAGCTGAACATCCTCGTCAACGGCACGCCGGTCGATGCGCTCAGCGTCATCGTCCACCGCAGTCGCGCCGAGATGCGCGGCCGCCGGCTCATCATCCGGCTCAAGAAGGAGATTTCCCGGCACCTCTTCGAAATCCCCATCCAGGCGGCCATCGGCGGCAAGATCATCGCCCGCGAATCGATTAAGCCCGTCCGCAAGGACGTGACCGCCAAGTGCTACGGCGGCGACGTCAGCCGCAAGCGCAAGCTGCTGGAAAAACAGAAGGAAGGCAAGAAGCGCATGAAGAGCGTCGGCAGCGTGAACATTCCGCAGTCGGCCTTTATGGCCGTGCTGGACTCGTCAGACGACTAGTCGTTCCCGCCCTCAAGCGCAGATACTCCGCTGCTCGTCAGTTTGTCCGATCGGTTTTGGCAGTGCTAGGGAATTGCCAGGAGCAGATCGACGAATTCCGTCAGATCATCCACGTCGATCACGAAGCTGTTCTGCGGTAACGCCACATCGGCGCACGCCGCGTAGTACGGTGCTTCCGTCATCGCCTGAACGAACAACTGCACGTCCAGTCCATCCGCCGCTCCACTTGAATCCAGATCACCGGGAATCGCGCAAGGACACTTGGTCTCTCCGACCACCAGGTCGTCGATCGCCGCCTCGATGATCGAACCGCTGCCCAGGTCAGATGCAACGAACCGAAGCTGGACGTTATTCGTCGGAGCGACAAAATCCGCCAGGCGAAATTCGTGTTGGAACCATCCGCCGCCCGTGCCGACCCCTGCCGGGCCGACCGTCTCGACGTTGACCCAGCTTCCCCCGCCGTTGTTGGAGATATCGACCGTGAATACGTCTGCGTTCGGCCCCGCGCCCGCGCTGTTGGAGTACCACCGCCAGTAGCTGATGCTTGGATCGGCAGGTGCACTCAGGTCCAGCGTCGGCGACTTTAACGTGGTCTTGCCGCCGTCCACGTCAAACGATCCCACGCTTGAGCCCGCGTTTCCGTCAGTCACCCAGCAGATCGTCCCCGCCCCCGGCGTATGATCGTCTTCGGGCTGCGCATCGGTGGCCTGCGGGTTCATGCGATTCCAGATGCCGGTCGTGGCATTGTCGCCGGTGTCTCCGACGGTCCAGCCGAGATTCGCTTCAATGTCGTCGGCGAAGTCGATTTCCGTTTCGATGGCCCGTGCTGAGTAGGAACTAGTTGGAGCATCGCAGGGACTCTTGGCGATAAAGCCTTCGCTTCCCATTGCCGTGAAGTAATACTCAACAATCGCCCCGCAAGGTGTCGGGGGAATCGTTGCCGTGTAAAGCCCACCACCCACTGCCGAAAGCGGCGTCGTAGAGAACGGATCCCCGGCATCGAATCGATAGTGGCACTGCCCCGACCCCGGCGAATAAATCTGCTGTGAATCCGTGATACGCACGTTCAACACAGTGTTCTGATCCGCCAGAATCGTGTCCGGCGGCGTCGATTCCAGTTCCAGCAGGATGCCGGACGACGCCCACCGCGACAGGTGAAGGATCGCAGGCAGGTTTTCCTCGCAGTTGGGAATGATCTGATCGGTCGGCAACAGGAAGCCGAATTCGCCCGTGTCGCGACACTCAATGCTGAACCCGAATCGCCCTGCGTTGCCGTACACCCAGTCCGCCGACCCGCCATTCGCCGGATATATCGTCGACCAGATCGGCCCGGCGTCGTAGAAGCGGCCGTGTACACCCTGAATAAGCGACTGCATCTTGCCGCCGATCTGATCGAACGTCGTCCGATCCGGCAGGGGCGCAAGCACATTGTCATAGCCATAGGGCCACAGGATGAGCTGCGAATAGCTGTGGTAATCCATGTAGGCGCGAACATTGGGATGGGCGATCACGAAATCGCGTAGCACCTGTGTCTCCGGCTCGCTGAACGCCGAAGGACCACGATAGGTCTCCGAACTCGTTGTCGGACTTGATCCGCCGTTGTCATAGCCCCATTGGTATCCCCAGTTCCGGTTCAGATCGACGCCGAAGGTGCCGTTACCGTTATTCCGGCGATTCTTCCGCCATAGCCGATTGCCCGCCGTCCATGTGTATTCATAACCGTCAGGGTTCACGCACGGCGCAAGGTAAAAGTCAGTCTGATCCACCAGCGCCCGTATGCAGGCATCACTGTCATAATTGCTCACCAGGTGGTCGGCGAGGTAAAGAACCGTCGGCCCGGTGATCCATTCCCGGCAGTGCTGCAATCCATGATAAAAGACCCCCGGCTTCGGCCCCGCGCCCGCACCGGTGATGTGCAGCACCCAAATCGGCCGACCTTCCAGCGAGTTGCCGATGCTCATGACCTCGCACAGGTCGGGCCGCGCCGTCGCCAGGTCATTGATGAAAGTGACCATCTCCGACAACTGCATGTAGTTGTCGAACGGCCCCGCGCCGCGAACCAGATGTGAGGCCTGCTCAGCCTGATATAGCGCATTCAAGTCATCAATCGCCACCGTATAGGTCATTCCCAGATTTTCAATTGTTTTGCATTCATGGGTTGAGGCGTGAACGTCGATCGGTCCGACGCCGATCTCGTGTGACCAGACGTCCAGGTCCATGTCGATCAACTGTTTGAGTTGCGCTTCACTCTGGACGTCAACCCGAACAACCCGGTCCCCCGGCTTGATCGTCAGGTCTGCCGCGAATCCCGTTGCGGGAATCGACAGGCTCAGCAGGGTGACAAATACGAGCGATGTGACTTTCTGCACGGCGTCCCACTCCTTACACTTTTTTAAGTACGGGGTGGTCTGCCCCGCGATCCGACTTCATCATACATGAAACGCCCTTCCCTTTCCCATCCACGGGCGGGGTTGACGATCCGAAGGGGGCGTCATACGCTTCATCCACCCGTGGTGATTGCCCGGATTATCGACGCATTCAACAGGAAATCCTGCCTTGGCCACTCCCACTTCCGACGCATTGACTTTTGAGCAGAAGAACCATTTTCTGCTCCGAAAACTCCATTCTCTCAGCGGAATCGTGCCGATTGGCGCCTTCCTCATAGAACACCTCCTGACCAATTCGCGGGCCTTCGATTGGTTCGGCGTGTTCAAAGGCGGTCGCGAAGTCTTCAACGAGGAAGTCCACTGGATCCACAACCTGCCGTATCTCGCCGCGCTGGAAATCGGCTTCATCTTTCTGCCTATCGCATTCCATGCCATCTACGGCATCCGCATCGCCATGACCGCCGAGATCAACACACGCTCCTATCCCTACATGGACAACCGCCGGTTTACCCTTCAGCGTGTCACCGGCTACATCGCTTTTCTGTTTCTGATTGTCCACCTGCTCAAGTTCCGCTTCGCCCACTGGGTCGGCTGGGGGCCCGAGTTCATCGGCAGCGAGGACCCGTTCGAAATCACCCGAAACGGCATGCAGGCCTGGGAACCGATCAAGGGCTTCGTCGTTCCGGTGTGGATGACGATGGCCATGTACATCGTCGGACTCTGGGCCGCCTGTTTCCATTTCGGAAACGGCATCTGGAGTTTTTGCATCAGTTGGGGAATCACCATCGGACAGAAGGCCCAGGACCGCGTTCGCATCGTCGGCATGGGTGTCGCGGCACTGCTGTTCTTCTGGGGTCTCGGCAGCTTGTACGCCCTGGGGACCGCCAAAGCCCCGGGACAGGAAGAGAAGCAGGCCGCGGTGATCTCCGCCGAATCACACTGAGTTGGGTTGGTCTGCATCCTGTTCAACGATTCCTGACGAAGGTTAAGCACTCATGGCTAAGCAACGTGTCGCAATGATCGGTGGCGGGCTCGCCGGGCTCGCCGGCGCGATGAAGCTCGCTGAGGACGGCTTTGAAGTCGATCTCGTGAGCATGGTTCCCGTCAAGCGCTCGCACAGCGTCTGCGCGCAGGGCGGCATCAACAGCGTCAACGACACCACCCGAGCCCAGGGCGACAGTGAGTGGAAGCATCTCGATGACACCGTCTATGGCGGCGACTTTCTGAATCACCAGCCCCCGGTCAAGGAAATGACCGATTGGGGTCCCAAGGTCATCGACCTGCTCGATCGTCTTGGTGTCCCCTTTAACCGCACCGGAGAGGGTCATCTCGATCGGCGGCGATTCGGCGGGACTCTTTACAAGCGGACCGCCTTCGCGGGCGCAACCACCGGCCAGCAGCTTCTCTACGCGCTCGACGAGCAGGTGCGCCGCTATGAATCCGAGGGCCTCATCAAGAACTGGGAGTTCTTCGAGTTTCTCGGACTGGTCCTCGATGAAGCCGGCGTCTGTCGCGGCTGCGTCGTTCAGAACATGTTCACCATGGACATTGTTGCTCTCCGCGCCGATGCCGTGGTCATGGCCACCGGCGGCTGCGGACTGATCTACGGCAAAAGTACCATGTCGGTGATCTGCACCGGCGGGGCGAACAGCCGCGTCTTCCAGGAAGGCGTGAAGTACGCCAACGGCGAGTTCATCCAGGTCCATCCGACTGCCGTGCCCGGCGCCGACAAGCTCCGGCTGATGAGCGAGAGCGCCCGCGGTGAGGGCGGCCGCGTCTGGGTGCCGCGTACGCCGCAGGACACGCGAGATCCGCGGACCATTCCCGAGTCCGAGCGTTACTACTTCCTCGAAGAGCGCTATCCGACATACGGCAACCTCGTCCCGCGCGACATCGCAACGCGAGAAATCTTCCACGTTTGCGCTACCGAGGGCCTCAGCGTCGAGAAGAACGACTTCTGCGTCTATCTCGACCTGACGCATCTGCCCGGTACGACGCATCACAAGCTCGAGGGCATTCTCGCCATCTACGAGAAATTCGCCGGCGCGGACCCTCGCGTCACGCCGATGAAAATCTTCCCCGCCGTCCACTATTCAATGGGCGGCCTGTGGGTCGATTTCGCGAAGGATGCCAGGACCGGCGGCCTTGTCCTCGGCGATCCACGCAATCAGCAGACCAACGTTCCCGGCGTCTTTGCCATCGGCGAGGCCGACTATCAGTACCACGGCGCCAATCGCCTCGGCGCCAATTCGCTCCTCTCCTGCATCTTCGCGGGCCTTATCACCGCTCCGTCTATTACGAGCTACTTCAAGTCGCTCAAGGCCGCCGCTGCCGACGTGCCGGCCTCACTCTTCGACGCCGCCGTGCGCTGGCACAAGGATCGGCACGATGCCCTCGTTGCTCGCACCGGCAATGAGAACGCCTACAAGCTCCACGAAGAGCTTGGCCGCACCATGACGCAAAACGTCACGGTTGTCCGGCACAACAACAAGATCAAGGAAACGCTCGCCCGCATCGACGAGCTTTCGTCCCGCTATCAGAAGGCCCCGCTCGCCGACAGCGGCAAGTGGACCAATCAGAATCTGTCGTTCACCCGCGCACTCGGCGACATGCTGATCCTGGCAAAGGTCATCGCCCAGGGCGCGCTGCAGCGCGATGAATGCCGCGGGGCTCATTACAAGCCCGACTTTGAGATCGCCGGCCTCGATCCTGACGCCGGGAACCTCGCCGATCAGGCCCGCAAGTGGTGCGAGATCTTCAAGACCCGCAACGACAAGTGGCTCAATACGACCGTCGCCGAGCACGGCAAGGACGGCCCCAAGCTTTCCTATGAGGCCGTGGACACCTCCCTCGTTCACCCGCGCCCGCGCACCTACGGCCTCAAGGGGGCCGAGGAAATCGAGCGCATCTGGAAGACCGAATTCTCCGGCAAACCCGCCCAAGAACCCGCCGCCGTGTAAACGGCGAAGGTGACATCAGGCGACTCATAAACGTCAAGACGCCGAAAAGTCAAAGCGTCAAAATCCGTACACTTCGCGGCGATCAAGCACAACTGGCCCGCTCCCTTACCCTTGACATCGCCCAGCGACGTAAAGGGCAGGTGGTCGGGGCTCGGATTGAGGCAAACGATACCAGAACCTGTTCGTGGGTACTGGTAGCGCTTGGATTGAAAAGACACGGGCGAGACGCCCGTACCACCCAAACTTTACCAGTGCCTATTTTGGGTACTGATACAGTTTGGAGAAAAACAGACGGCCGAGCCGGCCGTACCACCCAATCTTTGTCAGCACCGGTCCGCTTGCAGGCGCGCGGCTCGGATCGGGGGCGCGCGATAGCGGCTTGGATAAGAACCTTCGCACGGGAAACGTCCTCGCTGGCGCTTCGGGCTGGTATGAGGCGACTTGCGAGTGCGAGGCCGGTGACGTATTCGAGCGCTCACCCCTTCCTTACGATCGGGGCTCTTCTATGAAAACTCGTCGCGTGTCAACCGGTGGTGGTCATTTTCTTTTTCATTCGCCTTTCGTGAGTCGGGGCGGCGGGCGGGCGACGGCGAGAATGGGCTCCCCAAGCTCGTCGGAG
>Ga0268299_1000632_pt1 | contig 97835 bp, 81 predicted proteins | sample NOBtaG_FD_193484 | JGI IMG/M metagenome (GOLD analysis project Ga0268299, IMG submission 193484) | Activated sludge microbial communities from bioreactor in Nijmegen, Gelderland, Netherland - NOB reactor | ecosystem: Engineered > Bioreactor > Aerobic > Activated sludge | place: Netherlands...
CATCAGGCATTTGCGACATTGCACCCGTCGCTGCCGCTGTTACTGAATCTATGTTAGGAACAATAAATTTACCAGCTTTATTTTTAATTGAAGCAAATGGAAGTTTATTTTGCAGAGCATAAACTAATTCTACATAACCAATAGTTCCTTCAATTTGTTTAATTTGTCCTGTTACGCCTTCATTGCCTTTGCCACCAAGACCAACAGGCCAATCAACCGATGTTCCTTTGCCAACTTCTTTAGCCCAAATAGGGCTAATTTTACTTAGGTAATCAACAAAAACGGCTGTCGTCCCACTTCCATCAGAACGATGTACAACCGTAATATCTTTATCTGGCAAATTAATATTTGGGTTAGCTTCAACTATTTTTGGGTCATTCCATTTTTTTATCTCACCCAAAAATATTGCAGTTAAGCTTTCAGGAGTAAGTTTTAGCTCACTATTAACACTAGGTAAGTTATAGCAAGTTACTACGGCACCTAATGTAGTTGGAATATGTATGATAGGTTTTTTTAAGGTTTTTTGCTGCTCGTCTGTCATTGGAGCATCTGTAGCCCCAAAATCAACAGTTTGCTCTTTAATTTGCTTGATTCCACCACCGGAACCTATAGATTGATAATCGATCTTTATGGTTGAATTAAGTTTGTTATATTCGCTAATCCATTTAGAATAAAGAGGATAAGGAAATGTAGCACCAGCACCTTGAAGTAAAACCCCATCACCTGACATCATTCCGCCCTTCTCATCTTCTGTTAGCGGGCCGGCACAAGCTAAGGTTAATAGAAAGATCATTACAACAAGCAAGAGATAAAAATTTTTTAACATAAAAACAATTTTGGATATATTCACAAGGTTTTCGACAGCTTAGAACAGGGCTGTAAATGCCTTGTAAATGAGTTGTAAAAAGTCTGTAACGCTAACGTAAAATTTATGTAAATAGAGTATTTATTTCTAATTTCTCTTGGATAAAGACTAGCCGAAAAAAGAAAAAAAAAGTATCCTTTAACACTTATTTACTTCCTTAATCATTGGAGCAGAAAAATAAATGTCCTTTTTTGAAGATGATCTTAACTTTCTAAGAGATCGCATTCTGCTACTTGGAGGCGCGGCTGAAGCAGCCATTTCACGAGCTACCCGTGCTTTAATAGAACGTGATGCAGATCTAGCTGAGTCCGTTATTGCAGAAGATGATGAAATTGATAGTATGGAAAATGAAATTGACCAATACTGTAGCGATTTATTAATTAATAATACTTCTCTTGATCTGGATCTACGCTTTGTTATTTCGGTTTCTCGTGCTGCACAAATAATTGAAAGAATTGCTGATCACGCGGTAAATATTGCTAAACATGCCCTAGTGCTAATTGACCAACCTCAGCTTAAAACACATATTGAACTTCCTCAACTAGCTAGTATTGCTCAAGATATGCTCTTAAGTAGTTTAGATGCTCTTACTCGTTCAGATTGCCAGCTAGCTTTTAATACAATTCATAAAGATGATCAAGCCGACGAGCTTTTTCACACCATTTATGACCATTTAGTTACTACTATGGAACAAGAACCAAAAACCGTTAGACGCGCTGTTGAACTACTTTTTGTAATTAAACATTTAGAAAGAATTGCTGATTATGCTACCAACATTTGCGAAATGGTTATTTACTTGGTAGAAGGACGATTAATTAAACATACTCCTGAAGCTAAATAAATTATGTTAAACAAAAATCGAATTTTAGTTATAGAAGATGATGAAGATATTGCTAATAATATCAAGTATAGTCTAGAGCGTGGTGGCCCTTATGAAGTGCTACTAGCTTTGACAGGTGAGGCAGGTTTAGAACTTTGCGAAGATAGCGATTACGATTTAATTCTTTTAGATCTTAATTTACCTGGAATGTCAGGCTTTGAGCTTTGTAGGGCATTACGTCGTCGTCGTCGCACTTCTCATATACCGATTTTAATTCTTTCAGCACGAAGCAATGAAGATGACAAGGTACATGGCTTTGACCTAGGGGCTGATGATTATGTGACTAAGCCTTTTAGTATGCGAGAATTAAAGGCGCGTGTTAGTGCTTTGCTTAAACGCCGTATTGATCCAGTAAAAATCCTTCCCTTTGATGATGGACAACTTATTGTAGATTTTGAGCAAATGAATGTGCGTTTTCGTGGTCGAAATGTCACTTTAACACGCAAAGAATTTCAATTATTAAAACTTTTATTAGAAAATCGTGGACGTATTCTTACCCGTGAAACATTGCTAGAACGTGTTTGGGGACTAGAATACCTAGGTGAATCCCGAACAATTGATGTGCATGTTTCACGTCTTAGGCAAAAGTTAGGCGGGGATGAGTATATTCAAACTGTAGTTGGTCTTGGTTATCGTTTCAAAGATCCAAAACAAGGAGATGATTTTAATGACTGAGCCAATAGAAGCTAGCGAAGTTAGCAAAAGTGCTACTAGTCCGCTTCGTCGGGAATTGATTGGTAATCCACTGCTACGACCACTTTTAGATGTAGTTAGAGAAGCAATTTTAATTGTAGATTTAGATACTAAAATAGTCCTAACCAACCGAACCGCCCAAGAAATATTTGCTTTCCCTTCAGATCAGTATCATAGACTTCGCTTAACCGATATTACCCGCAATAAAGAGATTTATCATTGTTTTACAGTTTGCTTAAAAGAAAAAAATTTATTTGAAAAAAAGATTCGCCTGCATACAAATAGCGGGGAACGAAGCCTAGACTTAAAAGTTGAGTCTATTACAGCTAGCGACGCAGATGGAAAAGAAAAAGTAATTGGTGTTGTAGGTACATTTTTTGATAACACTAAACTAGAAGCCTTAGAGCAAATGCGCCGAGAATTTTTTGCTAATTTATCTCATGAACTTCGTACACCTCTAACTTCTATTGAAACCTATGCTGAAACCTTGTTATCTGGCGCACTTTATGACAAAGAAAATAATGTTAAATTTCTACAAATCATTGCTAAACATGCGGCTAGGATGCGTAATTTAGCCCAGGATATTTCTGATTTAGCAGCAATTGAATCTGGCAAAGTAGCAATGCACCCTCAAGCTATAAGAATTTTTACTGTAGTTCAAGAAGTTTCAGAACTTTTAAGAGATTCCATTAAGGCCAAAAATATTTTCTTTTCCGTGCAAATCCCAGAAGATTTATTTGTTCTTGCTGATGGAAAAGCATTTGAGCAAATCGTTTTTAATTTGGTACAAAATGCAGTTAACTTTAATCGTCTCAGTGGTTCTATTACTGTTACGGCTGAATCAAAAGGCGATTACCAGTTAATTAAAGTTATAGATACAGGAATTGGAATTGAAGCTAAACATATCAACCGTATTTTTGAAAGACTTTATAGAGTGGATGAATCCAGGTCTCGCAAAGAAGGAGGGACTGGTTTAGGACTTGCCATTGTTAAACACTTAGTTCAAAGTCAATCAGGCGCAATTTTTGTTGAAAGTACGCCAAACAAAGGCAGCGTTTTTTCTGTTTCCTTACCTTCTGCTAATAAATAATGCTATCTAATTTCTTACCTACAGCATTTATTTTAAGCCTTTTTGGAACAAATCTTTTGATGCTCCGTTTAAGGCTACCAAAATCATTAAATAAAATTATTAATTATATTAAGCGAATTTTTTGAGCTAAAATTCTATTGTTTGTCGCTATAAATAAACAAGAAATAAATTAAAGAGCTTTTAACTAGTTATAATCACTATTACCTAAATAAATACTGATAGGATATTTTATAATGTCTAATCAACTGCCTTTATTATCAGTTAAGAAAAAGGTCTTATGGTTCTCACCATTAGTAATATTAGCTTTATTAGTACCAATAATACTAAAATCTGGTGTTTCCTTTAATCCTGACAAACTCTTAACTAACCTTCCACCCATTACAAAATTAACCCAATCAAAACCCATATTAGAAACCGTTTTAGTAGAAGTTGGAACATTAGAAAAAAAAGTTCTTTTAGATGGTGATTTACAAGCTGTTAGAGCGCGTACTTTGTTTGGTAAGGCAAGTGAATCAAAAATTACTTATATGCCGCCTGAAGGAACAAAAGTAAACATAGGCGATAGACTTGTTGAATTTGATAATACTCCTGTTTCTAACCGAATACTTGAAATTAAACAACAAATTATTACATCAGAAAATCAATTAGTAGAAATACAGTCAAATCATGAATCAGGACTACGCGACTTAGAAGCAGGTTTAAGCCAATATTGGTTAGCCTTCCAACAAGCTAAAATTGATGCGTCTGTACCTATAAACTTAGTGCCTAGAAGAGATTACCAGGAACGTCAATTATTATTAGAAAAAACTGAAACTGAATATAATAGCCATTTAGCTAAAATTGAAAAAAAGAAATTAGAACAACAAGCAGAGTTACAAGCTAAAAATTTAGAAAAAGAAAAATTAGTAGTAGAACTACAAAAATTAGAAAACCAATTAAATGATCTTAACCTTAAAGCCCCCTCAGATGGTATTGTTATTTATGCAGATCATATTTTTGAGCCTAGAAAAGTACAGGTTGGAGATGTGGTTTTTAGTGGTTTCCCTGTTATTAATCTTCCAGATTTAACAGAATTAGAAATTTTAGCTAGGGTTAATGAAGTTGATGGGCCTCGTCTTTCCATTGGTCAAGCGGCTCAAGTTTTTTTAGATAGTTATCCTGATATTAAAATTAATGGAAAAATTAAAGATATTTCACAAACTGCTGCAAAAGCTGGAACTAGCCGTTCTGATACAACTAAAATTTTTAAGGTTGTTGTTTCCTTAGAAAAAACCTTAACAGATATAATGAAACCCGGAATGTCTGCCCAAGTTGAAGTTAACTTGGTAGAAAATACTCCTAAAATCCTAGTCCCTCGTTTTGCTGTTGAATTTCACAACAAACAAGCTCAAGTATTTAAACAGGTTGGAGAAGAACTTCAACCAATTGCTATTAATATTTTGGCCTCTGACTTTCGTTTTTATGCCATTGCTGACGATGGTAAATTAAAACAGGGTGATAAATTAGTTATCAATAAAACAACTCAAAAATAAATTCTTGAGTTATCAACCAACTATTTATTTTACAACAGGTTAGCTATGTTAAAAAAAATCGCTAAGTTTTTCTTTATTTTAGTAATTTTAGGTGTAATTACTAGTGGAACTTTCTTTTTATTTAATAAAATTTCCCCACCTTCACAAGCAGGAAGCAAGGTAGAAGAAATTTTAATTATTCCTAAAAATATTAAATTTTCAATTGATACAAATGGAGTGTTAAAAGCTGAATCAGTGCAAAATTTTGGCGGCCCTCCAGCATTTGAAAATCAATGGCAATTTAAGATTAGCAATATGACGGCTGAAGGAAAAATTGTTAAAAAAGGTGATGTATTAATTAATTTTGATGCCCAAGGAATCTTTGAACAAATGCAACAAGCACAAAATGAGCTTGATCAGTCTAAAAAACAAGAAGAAAAAATGAAAGTTCAAATCTCACTTCAAGAACAAGAAATTAGTAGCAAACTAGCCGAACTACAGCACAAATACGAAACCTTAAAACTTAAGCAACAAACTAATACACAAATAGCTAATTCAATCACTGTTGAAAAAGATCGTCTAGCCATACAACAAGCAGAACAAGAAGTTACAGCCATTACAGAAAAATTAAATTGGTATAAAAAATCTAGTGAAGCAAGCTATAACGTAGTTCTAAGTCAAAAAGCACGTGCCGAAAATAAAGTTAATAAAATCCAATCAGGCATTGCCAAATTACAAACACAAGCCGACCGTGAAGGTGTAGTAGTTTATAAAACTCGTTGGAATGGAGAAAAATTTCAAATTGGGGAAACGGTCTGGCCCGGTCAACCAATTATGGAAATTCCTGACCTAAAAACTATTATTGCTCAAGCCTATGTTCCAGAAGTTGACTTAGGCAAAGTTAAACTTGACCAACCTGTTAGTGTAACAATTGACGCTTTACCAGGACAAACTTACTTAGGGAAAGTTAAATCTATTGGGAGACTTGTACATTCTAAAGCTTGGGATGTACCTAACAAGGTTATAGATGTAGAAATTGCGCTAGAAAACATTGATGTTAACACCATGCGTCCAGCAATGAGCTTAAAAGCAAAATTAGAGACTGCTTCTATTGATAGTGCTATTGCAGTTCCTCTTAGTTCAGTTTATGTAAGTGCTACAGGAAGTTTAGTAAAAGTAAAAACTCCTCAAGGTTGGCAGCCACGCGAAGTAAAACTTGGAGATTCTAACTTGGCAGAAGTGGTTATCTTAGAAGGTCTTAAGTCAGGTGAAAGGATTGCGGCTGATTTTTCTAAAGCCAAATAGTTTATGAAAAAATTAAAAAAATTTGTTTCCTTAAGTTTTCTATTTTTATTATTAGTTGCTGTTGGCGTAGTAGCATTTCAACCAGTTAAACAATTTTTAGTCCCTGTCCAATCAGAATTTACACCTATTACTTTATCCATTAAGCCACAAGATTTTCTAGTTAAAATCCAAGCTGATGGAGAATTACAATCAGCAGAAACAACCAAAATTCTTGTTCCAAATGTTCCAGCACAAAACCTAAGAATTGCTTCGTTAGTAGCAGATGGTCGAACAGTAAAAAAAGGTGATTTACTAATAGAATTTGACCCTACGGAACTAAACTTACAGTTTTTAGAACAAAAATCAAATTTAGAAATTGCTAACTATAAAATCAATAAAAGTGAGCTTGCTGCTGAAGTTGATAAATCTGACCTAGTTAAAGATAAAAAAGTTAGCGAATTAGAATTAGAAAATATTGCTCAATTTCAGCCCCGTGATGAAATGATCTACACTCGGCGACAAATTTTAGAAGGTGAATTAAATAAAGATTATACTCAGAAAAAAATTGTATTTGCTGATGCTCGATTAGATCTAAAAGGAAAAGTCTATTCCCTTGATGAAGCAATTTTACTTTTAGAAAGACAAAATGCTACATCAAAAATCAATCAAGCAGAAAAAGCCCTTTCATCTCTTAAATTAACCTCTCCAAGCGATGGAGTTATTGATCAAAATAGCCAATCTGGTGGTTATTGGCGTATGTCGATAATGCCCGGAAGTAATGTTTATGTAGGAATGCCGCTTTTTGACTTAATTAATCCTAATAAAATGGAAGCTAAATGCTATGTGCTAGAAAAAGATGCTGGGTCATTAAAAGTAGATCAAAAAGTTAGCGTTATTCTTGATCCTTTTCCAGATAAAGAATTTAGCGGCAAAGTAAAAAATATTGATAAGCTTGCTCGTCCAATTGATAGAAATTCCCCTGTAAAATATTTTCAAACTACAATTTCACTAGATAATGTTGAGCCTGAAGTTATGAAATCAGGAATTAAGCTAAAAGCTCAAGTTTTAGCTCAAGAATTAAAGAATGTTTTGGTTGTTCCTAGAAGTGCTTTAGTGGAAAAAGATGGTAAATTCTTTGCCTATGTTCAAAAACCAAAAGTTGCTGAAAATACAGAAGATAACTTTGCAAGTCAGTTTGAAGCTAAAGCAGTAACTCTTGGTCAAGGCGATTTAATCCAAGTTGTAGTAACTGAAGGCTTAACTTCTGGTCAAGTAATAGCTCTTAATCCACCAGATGCAAAACAAAGTTTTTCATCAGATAAAAAGTCCAAAAAAGAAGAAAAGAAAAACTAACTTAACTAATTACTTTGTTTACAGAGTACTAATCAGTTTATCAATAAGTTATGAAATATCTATCAGAAATAAAATTAGCTATAGACAACCTACAAACTCATAAATTACGCACTTTTCTAACAATGTTGGGGATGATTTTTGGCGTTGGTGCTGTAATTGCAATGTTATCTATTGGAGCAGGAGCCGAACAGGAAAGCTTAAAAATTATTGATACAATGGGAGTGCGTAATATTATTGTCAAGGATAGAGAATTTAAGGATGAAGACTTAAAGAAAATTCGAGAAACTTCTTTAGGTTTATCACTTCGAGACGTTCAAGCAATTGAAACTGTTGTACCTGATTTAGAAACCTATTCAGCTAAGAAAAAAGTCAAAACATTTCAAATATTTTCATTTACTGGCAAAGCTGACGAAGCAAATGTTCTAGGAGTTACATCTAGTTATTTTCGTTTAGCTAAGTATTCTTTACTGGAAGGAAGTTTTTTCTCTGAAATAGATGAAAAAAATTATGAGCAGTTTTGTGTTATTGGCTCTCGCAGTCGTCAAAAGCTATTTAACAAACTTTCTCCTATTGGTAAGCAAATTAAAATCAATAAGTTATGGTTTACTGTTATTGGAGTTTTGGCCGATAATAATTTAGGAAAAGATGAATTTGAAGGCGTTAAACTCCAAGATTTTAGTAATGATATTTATATCCCTCTAACTACAGGGCTTAAAAAATTCGACCTTAAACGTCTGGAATCAGAAGTAGATGAAATTATCTTAAGTATTAAATCTACTGATACCTTAAAACCTAGTGCTGTTTTAATCAACCAAGTATTGGTTAGCACACACAACAAAGCCGAAGATTTTTCTATTGTCCTGCCACGAGAGCTTTTAGAGCAGAATCAAAAAACCCAAAATATTTTTAATATTGTAATGAGTTGTATTGCTGGCATAGCCTTACTTGTTGGTGGAATTGGAATTATGAACATAATGTTAGCCAATATTTTAGAGCGAACACGCGAAATAGGCATTCGTCGGGCAATTGGCGCACGTCGTCAAGATATTCTTCTACAATTTTTGATGGAAGCTTTAACAATTAGTCTTGTAGGCGGTATTTTAGGAATATTATTTGGGTTTGGTGCTTCTCGTCTAGTTGCTTTATATGCTGATTGGACAACACTTGTTACATCAACTTCAATTGCAATGTCTTTTGGAGTGTCTGCAAGTGTGGGACTAGTTTTTGGCATTTACCCTGCCATTACAGCTTCTAAGCTAAACCCTATAGAAGCATTAAGATATGAATAAATACTCTGTAAACTAAGAAATATTATTCATAAAATAAGTTAAAATATTATTTTCATTTGACAATCTAGCTTTAGAATCTTTGATTATCAGGATTTTTTATTAAAAACTTGGTTATAAAAATCTTTTGCTCTTAGAAACTGTGCAAGAAAGCTAATTAAGGTAAATACCTGATAATTTATCTAGTTTATTCTGCTTATCACAAATTATAATAGCTAAAAATAAAAACTATACAATATAAAGAGCTATTAGTGAAAATTACGGGGCAAGAGGCTGATCCTAAAATAACTAGTTATTCTTCATCAAAAGAATTACTTTCTTTGGGAGTAATTGCTTTAGTATATTTTATAGTTAATAAATTATCTTATCTTTTTGCTGGCTCATCAAACATACTTATTTGGCCTGCTAGCAGTATTGCTGTAGCCGCATTCTTACTTAATCCTAAAAATTTCTGGCCTAAAATTCTTACTATAATTTTTATCATAAATTTAATAGTCAAACTTTCATTAAGAAACTCTTTTATTAGTATGTTTGGGTTAGTTATTGTAGATACAGTTGGGCCGCTTTTATTGAGTTGGTTACTAATAAAATGGTCTAAAAAAAATAAACAAAAAGCTTCAGAAGAAGCAATGAAAAAAAATGAAGAGTTCTTACGTACAGTTATTGAGTATCAGCCAGAAATGCTTGTTAGGTGGCAACCTGATGGAACACGTACTTTTGTAAATAATGCTTATTGCCAGACTTTTAATCAAAAACGAGAAGATTTAATTGGTACTAGTTTTATACCTTTAGTAGCTGAAGAGTATCATGAAGCCATAAGGCAAAAGATTAAGTCTATAACTTTTACTAATCCTGTTTCTATAGATATTCATGAAAGTGTTTCGATCACAGGGGAAAGATTTTGGCAAGAATGGATAGATCGAGGTATTTTTGACAAAAATGGAAATTTATTAGAAATACAATCTACAGGCCGCGATATTACAAAACATAAACAAACCGAACAAGCCTTACAAGAAAGCGAAGCTAGACTACTTGTAATAACTCGTGAATTAACAGAAAGAGTCAAAGAATTAACAGCACTACATCAAGCTTTTCGTCTATTTCAATCAGAACTTCCTCCAAATAAAGAATTTTTCACACGCTTAGTAACATTGCTTCCTCCTGCTTGGCAATATCCTGAAATTTGTCAAGCACGTATTTGCTATGGCGAAATTGAAGTACAAACAAGTGATTGGCGTGAAAGTCCATGGAAACAAATATCTCAATTTGTTACTAAAGATGGTCAAAAAGGTAGTATTGAAGTTGTTTATCTTGAAGAAAGAGAAATAAAAGCAGAAGGCCCATTCCTTGCAGAAGAGCGGGATCTTATTCAATCTATTGCAGATATGCTTAACACTCATTTAAACCGCAGGCGTGCAGAAGAATTACTCTATTTTAGTGAAGAACGCTTTCGCGCAGCTATGCAGCATTCGCCTATAGGTCTTGCCCTAGTTGCTACAAATGGTAAATGGTTAAATGTAAATTCTGCAATTTGTAATATTCTTGGTTATACAAAAGAAGAGTTACTTAACATAGATTTTCAAACTGTTACATATTTAGATGATCTTGAAACTGATCTTAAATATGTCCAACAAGTGCTTAATCGTGAGATTGAGACTTATCAAATGGAAAAGCGATATATACATAAAAATGGTCATACAATTTGGGCCCAATTAAACGTTTCCTTAGTTTGGGATTCCAAAGGCCAACCCTTATACTTTGTTTCACAAATTCAAGATATAACTCAGCGCAAAGAAGCAGAAGAAGAAATCCGTAAGCTTAATTTAGATTTAGAACAACGTGTCAAACAGCGAACACTTGAACTAGAAGCCGCTAATAAAGAACTAGAAGCTTTTAGTTATTCTGTTTCTCATGACCTGCGTTCTCCCTTACGTACTGTTGATGGTTTTTCTCAAGCAGTTTTAGAAGATTATGCACAGATGTTGCCTAAAGATGGGCAACGTTACCTGCATATGATTCGAGAAGGTGCGCAACGTATGGGAGCCTTAATTGATGATCTGCTTAGCTTTTCTCGTCTAAGTAGACAACCTATCAGTAAACGTTTATTTGATCCTACTAAATTAGTAAGTGATTTATATAAAGAATTAAAAGAAGAGCATAAAGGAAGAAATATTGAGTTTGAGCTAGCAGAATTACCATATTGTCAAGGAGATCCATCACTTCTAAAACAGGTGTGGAGTAATCTTTTATCTAATGCTCTAAAATATACTAGAGTGCAAGAACATGCTGTTATTAAAGTTGGATATAAAGAAATTGAAGAGGAAAAAATATATTTTATAGAAGATAATGGAGCAGGTTTTGATATGAAATATGCTCATAAACTTTTTGGAGTTTTTCAAAGACTACACCGAGCAGAAGATTTTGAAGGTACTGGTGTTGGTTTAGCTATTGTACAAAGAATTATTACCCGTCATGGTGGTCGCATTTGGACTGAAGCGACCAAAGGCAAAGGTGCTACCTTTTATTTTACTCTTGAAGGGATAAAGAAAAATGACAGGAATTAATGATGTAGAAATATTATTAGTCGAAGATAACCCACAAGATCTTGAATTAACAATTCGCGCACTGCGGAAAGCTAACCTTGCTAACCATATTCAGGTTGCTAGAGATGGAGAAGAAGCCATAGAATTTATCTTTTGTGAAGGCCCTTATTCTAACCGTAAAATTGAAGATAAACCCAAAGTAATATTACTTGACTTAAAGTTACCTAAAATAGATGGTTTAGAAGTCTTGGAACGTATCAAAAATGATGAAAGAACTAAAGATATTCCTGTAGTAGTTTTAACATCTTCTAGAGAACAGAAAGACGTTATAGAAAGTTATCAATTAGGTGTTAATAGCTACATAGTAAAACCAGTAAGTTTTGATCAATTTATAGAATCTGTAAGAAATTTGGGAATGTATTGGCTGCTTCTCAATCAAGCACCAAGGTTAGAGGGATAAAACATGCCACAACCAATACGGATTTTAGTTGTTGAAGATGATCATCTTGACGCTGAATTTTTGATAAGAGCGTTAAAAAATGCTGGTTTTATACCTACTTGGGAAAGAGTTGATGCTGAAGAAGATTTTCTTGAGCATTTACGAGATGATTTAGACATTATTTTATCTGATTATCAATTGCCTCAATTTAGCGGGATTCGTGCATTAGAATTGCTAAAAGCAAGCAACTTAGAAATACCTTTTATTATTGTTTCTGGTGCAATTGGTGATGATACTGCAATTTTAGCTATGAAACTTGGAGCAACAGATTATCTCTTAAAAGATCGTTTGGCTCGCTTAGGTCAAGCTGTTTCACAAGCTTTAGAACAAGGCCAGCTTCGCAAAGAACGACAGCTTATAGCTAATGAGCTAAAAAAAGCTGAAGCACGTTACCGAAGCATTTTTGAGAATGCTACAGAAGGAATTTTTCAAACTACCAATCAAGGACAAATATTAATAGCCAACCCAGCACTTGCACGTATTTTTGGTTTTAGCTCTCCTCAAGAAATGATAAGCACTATAAAGGATCTTCGCTCACAGCTTTATGTTGATCCCAAAAAATATATCGAGTTTGAAGAACTAATGGAAAGACAAGGTTTTGTTTCTAGGTTTGAAGCTCAATTTTATAGTAAAGATAAGCAGTTGTTGTGGGCTTCTATAAATGCTAAAACTGTACAAGATCAAAATGGTGAAATACTATGTGAAGGTACAGTAGAAGACATTACAGAACTTAAGCAGGCAGAAGAAGCTTTACGCCAAAGCCAAGAACAATTTCTACAAGCACAAAAAATGGAAGCAATAGGGCGGCTTGCTGGTGGAATTGCTCATGATTTTAATAATCTTCTTACAGTAATCAATGTAAATGCTGAATTTGTTAGCCTGCATATTTCAGAAAAAGACACTTTATCAACAAATCTACAAGAAATCCTTAAATCTGTAGAACGAGCAACTATGCTTACTCGTCAATTGCTAGCTTTTAGCCGCAAAGAAGTTATTCAACCAAAAATTATTAACTTAAATAATCTTGTTAATGATATGGGAAAAATGTTGCAAAGAGTAATCGGTGAAAATATAGAATTAAAGATAAACCTTGCCCAAAACCTATGGAATGTTAAAGTTGGCCCAAGTCATATGGATCAAGTAATAATGAATCTAGCAGTAAATTCTAAAGACGCTATGCCAATGGGAGGAAATATCTTAATTGAAACAGCTAATGTCATACTAGAAAAATCAATGGAGGAGTATAATTTAAGTATTAAACCAGGAGAATATGTTCTGCTCTCTGTTAGCGATACCGGTTCTGGTATGGATGAAACTACAAAAACACGTATTTTTGACCCATTTTTTACTACCAAAGAAATTGGTAAAGGTACTGGTTTAGGTTTATCTACTGTTTATGGTATTGTTAAACAAAGCAATGGTTGTATAAAAGTAGCTAGTGAACTTAACAAAGGCACTAAATTTTTAATATTTATTCCTAGGGAACTTAGAGAAAGTGAAGTTACTGAGCAAATTCAAAAAGAAGATTTTATTATTAGTGGTGAAAAGACTATTTTACTAATTGAAGATGATGAAGCTGTTCGTACACTTGTTAATTTGATCCTTACCGAAGTTGGTTATAAAGTTATAGTTTCTACTAATGCTAATGAAGCCTTACATATTTGTGAAAAACACCCTCCTATAGACTTATTGATAACAGATATAGCAATGTCTTATATGAATGCAGATAATTTTGTTGATTGGCTAAATGCTTTATATCCTAAACTAAAAGTTCTTTATTCATCTAATTACACAGATAGAGTAATTGCAGATCGAGGAATATTTAACCCTGGAACTTATTTTATTTCCAAACCATTTAATCTAACTTTACTTACTAAAAAAGTAGAAGAAATTTTATCTTCACCTGCTTAATACTCTGTAAATTGAATGTTCTGATATTTTAATCTTAAGCCCCAGCGGGGCGGCATATTTGTAGCGTAGGGTTTCAACCCTACGTATGATAATATAGTACCCCTAAAAGCCCCAACGGGGCGTAGAGTTTTTTAATAGCAAGAAAAGACTATGCACGCCCTTTCAGGGCTTAAAGATATTTAATTATTATTGTCTAGGGTTTATGCCTTAGACTATAGTTATTTCGTCCTGTTAAGGCTTTAAGAGATAAAACATCAAAAAACTTAGTTTACAGTGTACTTAAAATTTAGCTAACTTAAATACAATAAAGCCTGATAAACTAGCCTTAAAATGTTATCTATAAATCCTGCAAATCTTGTCTTAAATAATTCTCTACCAATACTACTTTTTCATGCTTTGGATAATTCATCTTTTAATATAGCTTTTTCACCTAAAAGTTTTGAAAAAGCTATTTCTAAATTATATTTATCTGGTTATCAGACGTTGAATTTATCTACTATTCCCAACTATTTACAAGAAAACAAAACTTTTCCTAAAAATAGTTTTGTTATTACATTTGACGATGGTTACAGAAGCGTTTATGAGCAAGCTTTTCCTGTACTGCAAAAATATAATTTTACAGCCACGATTTTTATCACCACAGGAAAAACCAAGCCATTAACAACCCTTGAGCGTTTACCATCAATACAAGGACGCACAATGTTAAGTTGGCATGAAATTAAACTGATGCAAGCAGCAAACATTAGTATTGGGTCACATACACTTACACACCCAAATTTAACTAAATTGCCAAAAAAAGAATTAGTAGCTGAAATTTATGAGTCAAAAGCAATGATTGAAGATATTCTAGGAACAGAAATTAATAGTTTTGCTTATCCTTATGGTTATTATGATAAAACTAGCTTAGAACTTGTCCAAAAATATTATAGTTGTGCTTGTAGCACAAATCTTGGACTAGTACAGTCTACTAGTAACCTTTATTTATTAGAGCGTGTAGAAACTTATTATTTACGACAAGAAAAATTATTTAATTTAATGATGACAAATGAATTATTGTCTATTTATTTGCAACTAAGAAACATTCCCCGTAAAATACGCCAAACATTTCTTCCTCATTTTCTATGAAACCTTTACGTTTTTGTATGGTGACAACTTTTTATCCACCTTATCATTTTGGTGGAGATGGTGCGTTTATTTATTCATTAGCAAACGAGTTAGCAAAACGCGATCACAAAATAGAAATTATTCATTGTCTAGATTCCTATCAACTTCTCTCTAAAAAAATAACTACAGGTAATTATATAGAGCATCCTAATGTAAAAATTCATCGTCTAGAAAGTGCGGTTGGGATGCTCTCGCCGCTTGCCACACAGCAAACAGGTTGGCCGCTTTTTAAGACAAAAAAGCTTCAAGATATTCTTAATCAACAATTTGATGTAATTCATTATCATAATATTTCTTTAGTAGGTGGGCCTAAACTACTAGCTTATGGACAAGCTATTAAGCTTTATACAATGCATGAATATTGGCTAGTGTGTCAAACTCATACATTATTTAAGTTTAATAAAGAGCTTTGTACTGAGCCTAGTTGCTTTGCTTGTTCATTAGTATATTTACGTCCTCCTCAATGGTGGCGTTACTTTGGTTTGTTAGAAGAAATGTTAAAGAATGTAGACCGTTTTATTAGCCCTAGTCAATTTACAGCAGATATTCATTATAAAATGGGCTTGAAAATTCCTATTGTGCATTTACCTAATTTTGTTTCTCCTTCAATAAGTTTAGCTAATGAGTTCCAAGAAACAAATGAGCTACCATATTTTCTTTATGTCGGTAGATTAGAGAAAATAAAAGGTTTACAAACCATTATCCCCATTTTTCATAAGTATAAAAAGGCTAGATTATTAATTGTTGGTAAAGGTAGCTTTGAGAATGAGTTAAAAACTTTAGCATCAAGTAGCCCTAATATAGAATTTTTAGGGTTTAAGTCTAGCGATGAATTACAAAAACTTTTCCAACAAGCAATTGCATTGATTGTTCCGTCAATTTGCTATGAAATTTTCGCTCTAGTCATCATAGAAGCTTTTCGGGAAAAAACTCCTGTAATTGCTCACAATCTAGGAGGAATGCCAGAACTAATTGAAAAAAGCGGTGGAGGATTTACCTATAATAATGAAACAGAACTACTAACAGCAATGGAGCAATTATTGACAGACACTGACGAGCGAAATAAACTTGGGATGCTTGGCTATCAAGCTTATCAAGAAAACTGGACACCTCAAGCCCATATAAACCAGTATTTAACCTTAATTCAAGAAATTGCCAATAGTAAAAATCTAATACTTGGACAAAGCTAAAACATGAATTTACTTGTCACCAACACTCACGCACCACAATCTTATGATATTATCCGCGCCTTAAGACCTTTTGCTAATAAAATTGTAGTAACGATGGAAGGTGAAAGCCACTTTAAGGCTAGACTTTCACATGGAGCAAATTCTTTACTAGTTGATAAAAGATATTATGCTCCTGCACCTGTAGAAGATTGGGCAGCAGGCAAAATTAGTCAAGAAAATACCCCATTGGAAGAATCCTTTGTTCAAACCTTGCTACAAATCTGCGAAAAAGAACAGATAACAGTAATTTATCCTACTTGGGATCCCTATGTTTATGTACTTTCTAAAAATCTAGCTCGTTTTCAAAAACTAGGTGTTACTATCCCAGTTCCAGAGTTTGACACAGCCATAAACGCGCTAGATAAATATCGCACTGTCCAAGCCGCGCAAGCCGTAGGATTTCCTTGTCCGCGAACTTATCTTTATGACGAAACGCTAGACTTAAAAGCTGTAGTAGAAAAAGAAGGTTTTCCCCTAGTTGTTAAACCTCGTTTTACTTCTGGCAGTCGTGGAACAGTAATAGTAAAAACTTATGAGGAACTACTAGAAAAATTACCAAAAGTAGTTAAAGATCATAGCAATCCGCTAATTCAAGAATATATCCCAGGTGGCATAGTAACTTCTGTTCAATTTGTGGTAGACCGTCAAGGAGAAATTAAATTTTCTTTTCATAAGAAAAAAGTGCGTAAACTTCGCTTAACTTCTCGTTATTGCACAGTGTCGGAAACCTTTCCCTTAGAACAATATGCAATAGATATGAGAAAAATAGTTAAACAAGTAGGTTGGTATGGGGCAATGGGAATTGAAACCATGATTGACCCTCGTGATGGCGTGCAAAAATTAATGGAAATGAATGCCCGCTATCCTCGTCAGCTTTGGAACCGTCTGGAACTAGGCATAAATGAGCCTTTGATGTGTCTAAAAATTGCTCAAGGTCAAGAAGTTGAAGCAATTAAAGATTATCCATTAGGAGTATTATTTGTTTGTCCTGTTGATGATATACAACTTCTTGGTCTAGAAGTTTTAGACCGGCTGTTTTATAAATTTAGAACTAGTATTCAAGGAAAAGAACCTTTAGATAACCTAAGCGCACCAAATCCTATTATTAAACAAGTCCAATTTTTTCTAGAAACCTATAAAAGCAATAAACAAAAGCTACTCGACCCTTACACAAAATATTTTTTTCGTGACCCATTAGTCTCAATACTTTGGTGGTTACAATTTGCTACTTGGATGGTTGGAGGACTAAAGAAAATTGGTAAATAACAAATTAAATCCAATTTTTTCCCGTAGAGAACTCCTTCAAATAGCTTTAACAACACTAGGTTTTAGCTTGATAACTGGGTGTCAAAATAAAGAAGCTATAAAAGAAGAAGGTTGTAATAATTTAGCTGGAAAACAAATTCGTTGGATTATCCCTCATGCCGTTGGTGGAGGCTATGACACAGAATCTAGGGTACTTAAGCCTTTTTATGAAAAACATTTAGGTGCAGAAATTTTTCTTGATAATGTGGCTGGAGCCGCTGGAGTAATTGGAGCTAAAACAATTGCTACAGCTAAAGCTGATGGGCTAACTCTTGGCATACTTGGCGCGTCAGGATTGATGCTCTCAGCTTTAACCGGACAAATAAATATACCTAATCCAATAACTGATTTTAGCATTTTAGGTCGAGTGTCTCGAAGTTGGCAAGTTTGGGTAGTAAGCAAAGATTCCCCACTAAAAACATTTGCAGACCTGTTGGCTGAAGCAAAAAAACGTCCAATTATTTTTGGTGCTAATGAAGTTGGAAATACATCTTTTACAACTATTACTATTGGATGTGAATTATTAAGTATAAATTTTGATATAGTAGCTGGTTTTGCTGGAACTCGTAATGCGTCACTTGCTGCAATGCGTGGTGAAGTTGATTGTGTATCATTTAACTTTGACTCTATTTTTGAGTTAATTAATTCTGGGGAATTAAGGCCCATTTTACAATTTAGTAACAAAAGAATTAGCGAACATCCATCACTTGAAGGTGTTCGCCTTCTAGGTGGTAGCGAAGGAGTTGCACTAGAACAAGCTAAAAATTTAGGGAAAGATTTAGACGAAACAAACAAACTTACTCAAATTCTTATAGATTTAATTAGCGTTGGCCGCATTGTAGTTGCTCCATTAGGCTTAAACCAAAGTCTTTTTGATTGTTTATCTAAAAATCTTTATAAAACACTTTCTAGTGCAGATTATCAAGCTCTAGCTAAAAAAGATTCTAAAACTTCTATTGATATTGCTAATTCAGCAGAAGCTAAAGCTAATTTAGAAAAAGTCGCAAAAGAAATTCTTGTATTTGTTCCTACTATTAAAAAAGCGTTAGAGAAAGTCCGAGAATAATTGTTAAAGTTTTACCAGAAAAATTTACTAAATTTTTCTTTGCTGGTGATTATTGGTTTAGTAATTATCCTAATTAAGCAAAAAACTTTTCAACCTGTTTTTCTTGCTAGTTGGGAAGGTCTAAAACTAGTATTTTGCTGGCCTAATATTCTTTATCCAATTGTAGCAACGCTTTTAACCATGATATTTGCTTTATTACCAGGTTTAAGCGGTGCAACTTTAATGGCTCTAGCTGTGTCATTAACTCTAAGTTGGGAACCACTTTATGTGCTGCTTATTTTTGGTGCATTTGTTGGCGGATCAACTTTTATGGGGTCGGTTACAGCTATTCTTTTTAATATTCCTGGCTCTGGCCCAAGTGCAGCAACCTTGCTAGATGGCTATCCACTAGCCCAAAAAGGCGAAGCTAAAACCGCTATAGGCTGTTCCGCCGCTGCATCTGCAATGGGTTCAAGTTTTGGCGTTTTTGTCCTAATTTTATTAATCCCTTTTATGAGCCAAGCTATTTTGATTTTTAGCTCACCAGAATTTTTAATGCTAACCCTTTGGGGATTAACAACTATTGCTGCAATTTCTACAGGCTCCATTCTTAAAGGGCTAATTATGGGCGGATTAGGCTTTTTAATTTCTTTTATCGGTCAAGATCCACGCACAGCCGAGGCTCGCTACTCTTTTGGTATCACTTATTTAGCTGATGGTTTAAGTATGATTCCTATTCTACTAGGTCTTTTTTCTATTAGCGAAATAATAGCTTTAAGCGTTTCTGGTCAAGAAACTATTTCTGGTAAAACCCGTGTAGAAGAATTAACTGGAAGCGTCTGGAAAGGTGTTCAAGCCGTTTTTGAAAACTTTAATCTTTTTATTCGTAGTTCAATTATTGGAACAATCATCGGTATAATTCCTGGCGTTGGAGGAACTGTTGCAAGCTTTGTTGCTTATGCTCAAGCAGCACAAACAGCTAAAGAACCCAAACATTTTGGTCAAGGAGATATCCGAGGAGTTTTAGCTCCAGAAGCAGCACACGACGCTAAAGACGGCGGTTCGCTAGTCCCTACATTAGCTTTTGGTATCCCAGGCAATGAAGGAACAGCTATTTTATTAGCAGCCCTTCTTTTACACGGCCTAGCACCAGGAAAAGAGCTTTTAACTAATAATTTAACTTTAGTATTTGTATTAGTTTGGTCGCTATTTTTCTCTAATTGGATAACTTCTATTTTAGGTGTGTTAGTCGTTAGTCCTCTTGCCCGCTTGACCCTAGTTCGTACACAAATAATTAGTCCAATAATTTTAGTTTTAACTATTATTGGTGCATTTACTTATAAACAGAGAATTGAAGATGTTTTGCTAGTCTTTATTTGTGGAATTGTGGGTTATTACTTAAAAAAACACGCTTGGCCCCGTATCCCATTTATTATTGCTCTAGTGCTAGGAAATCTTTTTGAAACCAATTTCCATATCTCCCTTAAACTTAATGAATTAGGGAGGATTAATTTCTGGACGCGTCCAATAGTAATAGTATTACTAATATTAATTATTATTAATTTAGCTCTACCTATTTTACAATCTAGGCAAAAAGCAAGAAAAGCAAATGATTAAATTAAGTGAAAAAGCTATTCTTACTTTTATTATTACAGTTTTTGTCTTGCTATTTTTATTTTCTACTATAACGCTTAGTCCTACTGCTCGTTTAGTTCCTCTAGCAATTTTAATTCCTACTTTATTAATACTAATCTTTCAATTAATTTTAGATTTTTCTCCAAAATTATCAGAATATTATAAAAAATATGATAGAGTAGATTTATTTAATGTAAAACGAAGGAAATATACAAATAAAGAAATACTAAATCATCTATATAAAGAAGAAATAAAGATTTTTAGCTATCTTTTATTATTAATTATTTCTATTTATTTACTTGGCGTTTTAATTACTTTACCTAGTTATATATTTTTATATTTACGCTTTGGTGTGCAAGAAAAAACAAAAATAGCTACCATTATTTCTGTAGCTATTTTTTCTTTACTATATTTTGTATTTATTTGGTTATTAAAAATAAACTTTTACTCAGGGTTGTTTTGGCAATAAGTTATTAGACTGAAATTAAAACACAACTACTGATTTTAAGGTATCTCCAACCTGTGCCATTAGGTTAAAAGCTTTTTGTGTTTCTTCTATTGGAAAACGATCTGTAATAACTTGATCTGCTGTAATAACACGTCGGGAAATAAGCTCTAAAGCTTCCCTAGTATCATATGGGCCACAGGAATAACTAGAAACTAGCGTAATTTCATTAAAATAAAGGTGATATGGTTCAATTTCCATTTTTTCACCTGGAGCAGATCCCATAAAAAATACTACTGTACTACCTTTTCCAGCGCATTCAATCCCAAGCTTCATTACGCTAGGTGTTGGAGGCCCAACAATAACAAGGTCTGCCATTTCTCCGTTTGTAATACGGCTTACAGCTTCTCGTAAATCTTCTTTACTAGCGTTAATTACTGTGTCAGCACCTAATTGCAAAGCACGTTGACAACGTGATTCTACCAAATCAGCCCCAATAATTTCTTTTGCTCCATAATGACGGGCTAGCAAAACATTTAGCTGTCCCATTATCCCAAGACCAATTTGTAAAACTCGCTCACCGCCCTTCATTTGCGCCCGCTTAAAAGCACGTACTGAACAGGCTGTAGGCTCAATTAATGCTCCTTCTTCATAAGAAACACTATCTGGAAGTTTTAATGTATCTACACGTAAGTTAATTTCTGGAACTAAAAAATATTCAGCAATACCACCTGGTTTTAATGAAGTAGCTTTCCAGGTGCTACACATTGAAAAATAGCCGCGACGACAATGGCGACAAGTAAAACAAGGTGCATGATGATGGACAAAAACACGATCCCCTACTTGAAAATCTTTTACCTCTGAACCAACCGCCGCAATACGTCCAGCAGGTTCATGACCAAGCACTATTGGGGCTTTTTTACGAATATACCAAGGCGTAACATCACCTGAACAAATACCACAAGCTTTTACTTGTACTAAAGCTTCTCTAGGGCCAACTTCTGGCACTGGCATTTCTTCAATTCTGATGTCATTAAAATCATAAAGACGGGCAACTTTCATTAACATAATCGCTTAGGGAATGACTGCATATTTAATGCAATCACCTTTCTGTAATAAAGAAAAAACTTGATCTAATTGATCTAAAGGATAAGTATCTGTAATTAAGCTAGTAGCTAGAAGTCTACTACCTGCCAGCAATTCATAAGCTTGTCTAACAGAATTGCGGGTTAAATGAAAAGGGCTACGTAAAGTAATTTGGTCATAATGCAAGCGTTGTGTGTCAAAAGTTACAGTAGTTCCAGGCTTACAACCTCCAAATAAAACCACTTCGCCACCACGACGAGCAATATTTATTGCAGATTCCCAAACAGCCGGAGTTCCAGTACATTCAATTACTACATCTGCTCCACGACCATTTGTAGCAGCTAAAATCATTTCTCTAGCGTGTGGTTGACCTTCATTAAAATCAACAACTCGATAAGCATTTAATTTTCTAGCAATTTCTAAACGATAAGGACGACGACCTAAAACAATTATTTTTTCAAGTCCAAGAGCTTGTAAAGCTAATAAATGAAGTAGGCCAATAGCACCAGATCCTATTATAACTACTGTGTCATCTTCACGTAGCTTTAACATACTTAAACCGTGCATAACACAAGCTAAAGGTTCTAGTACAGCGGCTTCCTTAAAGGAGAGTTCAGCAGGTTTTTCAAACATATTTTGTGCTACAACATGAGCAGGAACTTTAATATATTCTGCATAAGCTCCTAGAGTATAATTATCCATAACAGCAGGACAAATATTTTCTTGATCACGTCGGCAAAAGTAACAATTTCCACAAGGCCCGGAAGGTGCTGACATAACAGAATCACCTTCTTTAAATCGCTTAACATTACGTCCAACTTTAGCAATTTCTCCTGAAAATTCATGCCCAAAAAGTGCTGGTAGAGGGAATTTTGGATGTCCACGTAAAAAAGTTTTTAGGTCGGTTCCACAAGTTAATGCTGCTCGTACTTTTACTAAAACTTCACCTTCCTCTGGTGAGGGAGTTTCTATTTCCCTTAACTCAATTTGCCCTGGTTTAATTAATAGGTTAGCCCGCATATAAATACAGTAGTAAAAAAGTTATATAAAGTTAGCCTACTTTATTACTTTATTAATTACCGTTAATCTCCTTAAGTCGCTATTACTGAATTTGTTTTAGATATTGGTTAACTCAAATAACGTAAGAAAAGCTAAAAAGTGTTTTTTATAAAACATGCTATTATGCTCAATCAAAAAATTTTTCACAATCCATCTATGCCTAAGCTGTAAATTAGCTAATTATTTAGTTTTTACTTTATAGATAAGTTCTAAAAACATAGATCTAAGCTTACCCATTTAAACCCATTTAATAGCAAATAATAACCATTAATCCCTTCTTTAACTTCATTTGTTAAAAAGATAAAGACCATATTTTTTATTTAGCTAATATTTCCACTGGATAAGATGATAAACCTGTCTCATTTGTCATTTAGATAATCTGTGATTACTGGCACTTCCTAGTAGTTACTTTATTAAGTAAATTATTGTAATACTAGGAAGTATTTTAACTAGTATTTATTTTAGTAGGAGGACAAATGTCTCGAATTAGTAGAGATACCTTAGAGCATATAGCTAGCTTACCAAATTTAACAAATGTACTTTTACCTAAATGGTTAGATTTACTAGTAGATATTAACAAGCTTGAAGAAGAAAGTTTATTAGAAAATAAGGTAGTAATTAGTAAAGAGAATTTATATTTAAGCAATTTTAATTTAGAAGCAGAAAATTACTTTATTAGAAATAACTCAAGATAAAAAATTTGCCCAGCACAAAATATGCTGGGCTGGTAAAATTTAATTATACCCTAATGTATTAAGCTTAACTCTTTACATTATTAGTAGTATTTGTTTCAGACAAGTTTTTAATGTGTTTTAGCACTCGTAAATGAATGCGATGAATAATAGCGTCTGACCAAATTTGCCAGTAGCTATAAGGCCAAATCTTATGACGATACCAGGTTGTGCCTTCTATTCTAGTTCGTCCGTTTGGCAATTCTGTTAGCAAAAATTGCCCACCTTCAGAAACCAAATAATTAGTTAAATGTGGTGGATGAATATCTGAGTAAGGTGTAAGTTCTTTCATTGCAGGAGGTTGAGAAGTGACCGAGAATTTTAACAATCTTGGTTCGTCCCAAATTTCAATTGGTTCAACAAATGGCCCGGTGGAAAAATTACAATAGCGAACTGCTCCAACTCCATGACCTTTAATTTCTGCTTTAATTGGATAAGCAACACCTAACTTAAATAGCCAAGTGTCCGGTGCTGGTAGTTCAGAAAAGGTTACAACATTATTCCAAACTACTGAGGCAGGTGCATTTACTTCTATAGAAGTAGTTACAGGAATTAACGGAGCCTCAGCAGGACTTTTTGACTCTGCTCCAATTAACACAGGCATAACTAACAGCAAAATCATTGCTACTTTGTGTGACTCGCTTTGTAGCCAAGGCCGAGTTTGAATTAAATAGCCAACTATTCCACCTATTGCCCCAAGAACTATCCCTATAGGAGCAGCCATTAATAAACATATTGCTCCTTCAACAGCAAAAGCAATTAAGCCTAACCCTAGAAAAACTATTGAAAGACAAGAAACAAGTATACAACTAATAAATCCTTTTGGTCGGTGATATCCATGTACTAATACAGAAACTAAACCTAATGTAAATGGTAAACCTACAAATAAACTCCAGCCATAATTACCTAGTAACGAGACAGCAAAAACTGTTGAGCCAAGGAATAAAGGAATAGTAATTAAAAATCCCATAGCAGCACTGCCCATAGGATGCTCTGGAATTACTCGGTCAAGCGCACGTTTTATTGAGCTATTAGTATATCTTTCCTTTTGACCTTCTTTATAAGAAGGTAGTGTAGCTAAAATAATGAAATACAAGAGGTTAATAAAAGGTAAGAAGAAAAAGACTACTAACCAATTAGGCAATTGTATATCTCTTAATCTTCGTAAAGTTAGCAAAACTCCTACAGCAATAAAAGGTATTGCCATTGCTAGCAAAGTACCATAAAAAGGCCGATCATCTACATTTAAGTTATTTATCCTAGCCTCAGAAGGTAGTACTAAGTAGCTAAACAGCGACCAGGAACGGTTAAAAAAGTAGCTAGCAACTAAACGGTCAAGATTATACTTAATAGCAAAAAGAAGCACTCCCCAAAATAAATAGCCACCTCTATCAATAGTGCCATCTATTTGCCAAAGATCTGAGATTTTTATCTTCATGCACATCTCCTTAGAATCAGTTTAGGCAATAAATAGTTGAATATTTTTATTTTTCTTATTTGACAATATTATTTGGATATTTGCACTAGATTTTTTGTTTTAAAACAAAAAAATTAGGGTTAGCCTCTTAGACAAGAGTTAATCCTAATTTTTTACTAAATAAATTTTAATAACTTAAAGTTATTCCGTTTTTAAGTCTGTGCCACGAGGATGATTAAATTCTGTGTTAGGCTTCCATTCGGCCATTTTATCGCTATTTGCTAGCCTTAGTCCCATTAAAAAGCCAACTGCACCTAATTGGCGTGGGCCTTCCCAATTCCAATCAGCTTTTATTGTATCAGTAGGTTTATGATAATCGGTTGAAAGAAATTTTCTTGCTCGTGCAATAGTTTCTTTTTCGTCCCCATCTGGCGCACCTAAAAGCATAATTGCTGGAACGCCTTTTCTAACAAAAGAAAAATGGTCTGAACGATAAAAAACTTTTTCTTCAGGAAAAGGATCTGCAAAAACCGTCCCACCTGTAGCTAAAGTTACTTCTTGCATTAAATCACCTAAATTAGAATATTCCATGCCAAAACCAGTAATTCTTTTGACCGGGCCATAGGTTTCTACACCAATTCCATCATAATTAATATTTGCAGAAATTTTTTCTAGCGGCCAAGTAGGATGATTAACCCAATATTCTGAACCAATTAAACCCATTTCTTCAGCAGTAACAGCTAAAAAGATAACAGAACGTTTTGGACGAGATTTAGTAAAAGCCTCAGCAATTGAAATTACAGTTGCAACACCTAGGGCGTTATCTGCTGCACCAGGGTAAATTGTTCCATCAGCTTTTTTTCCATAAGCGTCATAATGCGCACTATAAACAATAGCTTCTTCTTTTAACTTAGAATCAGAACCTTCTAATAAGCCTACAACATTGCTAGCTAGGGCTTCAGATGTTTTAACTTTAATTTTAATAGTTAAGTTATTTTTTGTGCTAAAGCTAATATATTCATTATTTTGAGCTTTCTCTTTTAGTTGGGCTAAAGTAAGTTCGCCTCCAGCAATTAACTTTTCTATTGTTAAATCATCAGCCAAAATTAAAGGGATTTGAAAAGAGAAATTGGTTTTTGCATCTGCTGCAACTAATTTAGGTCTGGCTAAAAATTCAGCAATACTGCTTATTGAAGAGCCTCCAAAGCTAGTAATAATAGCTCCTGCCGCACCACGGCTAATTAAATTATTAAAAAAAGCTCTTTGCGAGTTGTATTTTTCTGGGATAGTTAAATTTTTGGGGCGACCCGAAAGAATTACAACTATTTTTCCTTTTACATCTATATTAGCAAAATCATCATGGTTTACTTCTGGTGCGCTAATTCCATGACCAACAAAAACTATTTCACCTGTAACGTTTACATCTTTATCTGGTTGTGGAAAAAGCACGCCAAAATTTTCAACATGTTTTAATTGTGTTTGGCCTAGCTCTAAAACACTTTCACTGGTAATTTCTCGTGAATTAAATTTTATAGATTGTAAATAGCTATCTTTATCTCCTAAAGGCTTAAGTCCAAGTTTTTGAAACTGCTCAGCAATATATTTAGCTGCTCGTTCGCCGCCCGGAGTTGCTGTTCCTCGACCTTCCATTTCTGGATCGGTAAGCTTAGTAGTAATTTCTTTAATTAATTCTGTTTTAACCTGTTTAGAGCTTTCTTGCTCTGTTGTGCTTAATGTGGGAGCAAGTTTTTCACTTGTTGCAGCAGTTTGAGCTAAAACATTTGTAGTAGAAAATACTAGTAAAAGAATAAGAAAAAGGCTTGAAAGTAGATTTTGAAATTTTCTCATTAAGAATATTTTCTCCAAACTTTATTAGAAAGTAAAAATGCGTATCTGAAAAATCACCAAAATTTAAGTTTTGGCTTAGTTGAGATGCAAATTTTTGCGGATTAACAGCACTTAACGCTAACAACAAATTGACGGTTGCAAAACTTTGCTTTTAACATTTTTATCCTGTTATTAACTGTTGTTATTTTAGCATCACTTGGTTAAATTAATAGCCCTAGCAATAAATCATTAAGCAGCAATAAAATAATCCTACAAAAAGGCATCATCAATAAACTTATGTGGTATCCTCCAAATGGTATTCGCTATAAATTAAATGAAACTCATTGGCCTACAGTAGAAGAAGCCAAAACTGCGCTACTTTTTCAACCAATAAAAATAGGAAATCTTACTTTAACTAGTCGAACTTGGGTGCCGGCTATGGTGCCTTGGCGAGCAACCGAAGATGGTTTTGTAACAGAAGATAATTTAGATTGGTACGGTCGTTTTGCAGCAGGACGACCTGGAGCAATTGTAGTTGAAGCAACTGGAGTTCGTGACGTTCCTAGCGGGCCACTTCTTAGAATTGGTCATGACCGCTTTATTGAAGGTCTTAGCAAATTAGTCCAAAGGGTAAAGGATGAAAGCCAGGGCGAAACTAAATTTTTTATTCAAATTATAGATTTTCTCTCTGTAAAACGCCGACCCGAAGCAGAAAAATATTTTTCTCGTTTTCTAAAAATCACTAACCAGCACCGAGAAAAGCTAGCCCAAGTTCTAAACTCAGAGCATTGGCTAAATCTAGCTGAAACAGAAATCCGTAATTTTTTAGCTCAAGCCTCAGATGAGTTACAAGATCAAGTAATGGATGAGCGCGAACTAGAATCTTTGCATTATGGCTATCGAGAACGTGTTACTGATGAACATTTGCCACATATTAAAAATTTACCTGAAGTTTTGCCAGATATTTTTGCTAGTGCTGCTCTAAGAGCGCGTCAGGCAGGCTTTGATGGTGTAGAACTCCACTATGCACACGCTTATACAATGGCATCTTTTTTAAGTGCGCGTAACAAGAGAACAGATGGTTATGGAGGAGCGCGAGAAAACCGCGTCAAACTCCCACTTGAAGTTTATAGGGCTGTTCGTAAAGCTGTAGGCGATGATTACGTTGTAGGAGTTAGGTTTTTAGGTGATGAAGTAATTTCAGACGGAAATAGAATTGATGATGCAATTTATTTTGGTTTAGAATTTGCCCGCGCTGGCTTTGATTTTCTTTCCATTTCCAAAGGCGGCAAGTTTGAAGATGCAAAACCGCCTAAAGTAGGTGCTGCCGTTTACCCTTACACCGGCCCAAGTGGTTATGAATGTATGCCAACAATGAATTCTGATGAGCTAGGCCCATTTGGTCGGAATATAACGCTTGCTCAGCAAATTAAACAAACCATTAATAACGAAGGGTTTAATACACCTGTAATTACTGCGGGCGGAATTTCTACTTTTGAATTAGCAGAACAAACTTTGCAAGAACAAAAAGCTGACATTATTGCTTCTGCTCGTCAATCTTTAGCTGATCCTGATTGGTTTTTGAAGATGAAACTTGGTCAAGGTCAAGAAATCCGCCGATGTAATTACACTAACTATTGTGAAGCACTAGACCAACTACATAAAGAAGTAACTTGTAAGCTTTGGGATCAAAAGAAAGAACCTGGCGCAAAATTAACTAGCGATGGCCGACGGCGAATGCTGCCCCCAAGTTGGAATAGAGAAAATTAATTTTTTAGTCTTGATCTGCTTCGTGGGGTTCAAAGCCAAAATAACGTAGCCATTCTTTTAATTCACCTTTAACTTGTGGCTTGTTATCTTGTTTTTGAAGTGTTTCTTTTTGCTTTATTTCTCCAATTAAAGCTAGAAATTCTGCTGTTTCTAAATGTTTTACGCTATGAATTTTGCTGTAACTAGCTAGTGAACGATCAGAAGTAACAACAGTTAATTGGCGTGGATTAGAAGCTCTTTCAACAAAGTTTCTGATTTTACTATCTGCGTCTTTACCTCGTTGGCTATAAGAAATTTTTACTCCATGATAGGCAGACCCTTCTGGATGATGTGGATCAGGCGCACCATCAAAAATAACATGAACTTTAGCTTTTTTATGATAGACAAAACTAGCTAGTAAGCTTAAAAGCTCTTGCCTAGTTCGTTTACGCCCCATTACATTATTCCCATCTATTAAATAAAGCATTAGCTTCTAGTTATTTTTCCTTTATTTTTAATCCAATTTTCGCTTTCTATATGTAATTTATCTAAAGCATTTTGTAACTCAGTTTGTTTAGTTTCAACTTCTTGTTCATCGCTATCACGAGAAACATAAATTGCTGGAGCATAAGCAATTAAGCCGCGAGAAAAAAATTTAGGTATACGAAACCGATCCCAACTTTTTAGCTCCCAATAATTCATTGGTGTTTGACAAACGGGTAAAATTGGACAACCTGTTAGTTTTGCTAGCTGTATTGCACCTGGTTTAGCCTGATAAATCGGGCCTTTTGGCCCATCAATTGTAAAAGCAACGTCAAAACCTGCTTGTAAACAACTAGCCATTTCTCTTAATGATTTGCTTCCGCCTCGTGTTGTAGAGCCACGCGAGGCACCATAGCCAAAAAGCTGTATCATCCGGGCAATAATTTCACCATCATAACTTTGACTAGTCATTACTACAATGCCCATTTTACGAAAATACCAAGTCGCAGGCAAAATTCGGTTATGCCAAAAAACATAAATTATAGGTTGTGTTAGTGGAATATCGCCATGTCGGTCACTTCCGCCTAGCATTTGCCAACGCATTGTTAAACCAATTAAAGAAACTAACAAGTAAGCTAAAAAGGCAGCAAAACGAATAATAAAGCGCTTTTTCCTAGGATAACCATCTAGCAAAGTAGCTTGGTAGACTTGTTGCTTTATTTTGGTTATTCGTTCTGGTGCAAGTTCTTTAGTTTGTCGACTCATTTACAACAACTTCTTTTTTAGGTTCTAGCCTTGCTTCTACAGTAGAAGCACCTTGACCAATTTCTACATCTTGTTCCCAATCTTGATAACCAATTCTTACTATTGTTGCTTTGTACTGTCCTAGAGGAATTTTTTGTAGCAGCAATGACCCTCGATCATCTGAAGTACCTACATAATGATTATTTAAGTAAACATTGCTATTAGGTGGTCTTGTATAAATAATTAAAGCTCCATTTAGAGAAGATGTAGTTGGGTTAAGACGTTTTAATTGATAAGGTAAAGCATCTTCATCACTTTCTAAACCTGCTGCGGCACGAAGTTCTTGACCTAAAGAAAGGGCAGACTGTTGACGATCTTCGGCCTTTTTAGACATAGATTTTAATATTACTTCAGAAACTTTTTGTGGTATTTCTGCCCGCCAAACATTTAGTGGAGTAGGAGAGGCTTGGACGTGTTTTTTTGCTAGTTCCATAATAGTATCAGCCTCAAAAGGCATTCTCTTAGTCAAAGCTTCATAAAGCATTACTCCTAAAGAATAAACATCTGTACGAGGATCAAGTTCTTTATCTAACCATTGTTCAGGCGACATATAATAAGGCGTACCTGCTACACGCCCTTTTTCCGTTAAGCTTTGCATTGAAGCACCAGCAATTTTCAATTTAGCTAAACTAAAATCTATTACCTTAACGGTTTCTCCTAGACCTTCAAATTCTTCTAAAATAATATTTTCTGGTTTTAAGTCCCGATGTATCACACCTTTACGATGCGCTCTTTGTACTGCTCCGCAAATTTGTAAAAATATTTTTACCGTTCGTTTTATTGGTAGTGGACTATCATTATTAAGTATTTGTCTTAGTGTTAAGCCTTCTAAAAATTCCATCACAAGAAAAGCTATTCCATCGGCAACACCAAAGTCAAAAATTGAAATAGCATTAGGGTGGCGGATACGACCAGAAGCTTGAGCTTCACGGCGAAAACGTTCAATTGCAACAGGGCTAGAAATTAGTTCAGGTCTTAAAGTTTTTACAGCTACAAAGTCTTCAATAATGGAACGTTTTGCTTTATAAACAGTTCCCATAGCTCCTTCGCCAATTGTTTCAATAATATGATACTTGTCGGCTAAGATGTCACCTGATTCTAGTCTTTGTATTAATGTAGTTAACCTAGCACCATCTTTAGGGCAATGTTTCATGCCTTCGGGCCATTCTTGGTTACATACAGCGCAAATCTTTTTTTTCATAAGTAGGATCTGTCCATCTGTTTAGATAAGATTCCCATAATATATCAACTTACTAAGCATGCAAAATAGAAATCATTAAATCAATAAGTTTGCTTTGCCAGCAACCGAAAAGAGTTCTATTATAATCTTATCAATCACAAAATTATTAATACTTAAGGAGACTAATAAGTTAATGTTAAAAATACTTAATTTATTGCTTTTAATTTTAGTTAGTGTAGCAACTGTTTGGGCAATAGCACCCATACAGCAAAGCTTACCTAATGGAGTTCAACTTATTACAATAGAAGAGTTAAAAACCAAAATGGACAAAAAAGAAAACCTACTAGTACTAGATGTACGTGGGCATGCAGGTTCACTAATTAAAGGTGCAGTTCGTATTCCTTTAGCTGAAATAGAGAAAAATCTAGATAAATTACCTAAAGATAAACTTATAGTTACAGTGTGTTCTTGTTCAAATGAAGGTTCAAGCGGACGTGCTGCAAGAATTTTGATGGACAAAGGTTACACTAAAGTAGCAGCATTAAAAGGCGGTCAACTAGCTTGGGAAGCAGCTAAATATCCTATAGACATTGTTGCTGTTGAGTAGGTCAAAATTTTTCAGAAAAGCAAAAGGGGCATTAAAGCCCCTTTTTTATTTTTTAAAAGTTTTTGTTTAAGGTAAATCTGCCCCTAAACGAAAGCCTACCCTATTATCTCTAAAGTCATTTGGCTGCCAAAACCGGTTAGTATTTTGAAGTACTTCTTTTTTAGATTTATAACTACCCCCACGAATTATCCTACATTCATTGCAAGGCTCTATTTTAGCTGCGGAGTTAGGATAAAGCGTTACTGGGCTAGCTGTCCATTCAAAAACGTTCCCACACATTCCAATAATACCGTAAGGACTACGATCATTAGTAAGTAAAGCAGATGTAACAGCCACTATGCTAGCGTTATTGCTTTCACCTGAAACGGTTTTTGTTGAATCCCAATCTGTTCCCCAAGGATAAAGTCGGTTATCTGTACCACGAGCCGCATATTCCCATTCAGCTTCTGTTAACAAACGAAACTTAAGACCCGATTGAGTAGAAAGCCATTGACAATAAGCATTTGCTTCATCCCAAGAAATACCACTTACAGCAAACTCTTCTTGTCCTGCTACAAACTCTGAACCTGTCCAACCTTCTGGCCCGGAGCGATTAGTAGCTTTAAGATATTCTTGATATTGTTTATTGGTTACTTCATATCTACCGATTAAAAATGCTGGTACTTTTACTAGATGTGCTGGTGTAGAATCTATAGGAACACCTTTTTCTACTTCACGTCCCATCATATATGTACCTGTTGGAACAGAAACCATTTGCATTTTATCCAACCAAGGTTTGAAATCTTTATTGTCATTTCCTGTAGTATTACCAACTTTAGCTGGTTCATTAAAGAAAAAGAAATAAATTATTAACCCAAGTATAATGGCAAAAAAAGCTCCAGCCATTATTACCAATAGTCGGCTAGTGTTGTTAGGTTTAGAAGTAGTATTTTCTTCTGAACCAGCAATAGGAGTAGAAATAACTTGGGGAGGAATGCTTTTTACTGCATTTGGACGAGAACCATTTATAGGATTTGTTTGTGGTCGTCCTGCTAAACCACCAGAACTAACTTTATTGGCTGCACGACTAGCATCTCTAGGATCTAAGGATAAATCCCCGCTATAGTCCATTGAGCTAGAAGACTGCATTTTTACTTCGTTTGGTAAGCTTAAAGGAGCAGTAGCACCTGCTGGATAAGCACCAATTGGTTGAGCAGGCTTTATTCCTTTAGCTCCTCCCATCATAGCTTCACCTGTTGGACGTACAATTACAGGAGATGTCTCTGGTCTAATAGACACATTTTCTTGAGACATAGCTTCTTCTAATTGTTCAGCTAATATGGTTGCTGATTGTGGCCGATCTTCTCGTTTTTTAGCTAATGTTCTTAAAACAACTGCCTCTAAAGCAGGAGAAATATTTTCTTTTAACTCTCTTAGTGGCCTAGGTAAAGCATGAATATGTTTAAGAATTAAAGCCATTGGTGTTGTAGCTTTGAAAGGAAGATCTCCTGTCAACATTTCATACATAATTACACCTAAGCTATATAAATCTGAACGAGTGTCTAGTTCCTGGCCTTCGGCTTGTTCTGGAGACATATATTGAGGAGTACCTACTACCATGCCTTGTTGGGTAAGATTTACTGGCCCTTCGCTAGCTGCTTTAAGTTTAGCAATAGAAAAATCTAGCACTTTTACTAGCTCGCTAGGTGTACCATGAGCAACTATTACAATATTATCCGGTTTTAAGTCTCTATGAATAATGCCTTTGCTATGTGCTGTATCTACAGCAGCACATACTTGTTTCATAATATTTAAGGCTTTTTCTGGCGTTAAACACCTTTCTATTTCTAGTAATTTACGTAAGCTAATCCCTTCCAAAAACTCCATTACTAAGTAAACAGTTTTATCTCCAGTAACTCCAAAGTCCATCACATGTATAGCATTAGGGTGATTTACAGTAATTGCTGCTCTTGCTTCACGTCGAAATCTTTCTACTGTAGTTTGGTCAGAGACTAGATGTGGATGTAAGATTTTTACAGCCACCATAGTATCCATATGGACGTGTTTAGCTTTATAAACATTGCCCATACCACCTTGACCAATTTTAGATTCAACACAGTATTTTCCGTCTAAGACTGTGCCTAAAAATTTATCTACATCCGCAGGTTCTGGAGCGTCTAACTTTTTTCCATCAAAAGGACAAAAAGTTGTTTGCTCCTGAAACTCTCGACCACATGAAGAACACTTTTTCATGATCAAATCCCAATTGTGGATTAATATTAATTATCTCAACTACCATTAAAGATAAAACAGATTTTGGAGATAAACTTAACTTTATAGATTCTATGTAAAGTTATTAAGTAGAACAGCTAACTGCTAGGAAATTTGACAAATCAGAGCAATTATAACCCAAGCCCTAAACTACAACAAGGCATTAATCAAAATACATCCCTCTTTACCAAGTGGTAAAAGCTAGTTTCTTACTTCATTAGCAAACCACTCTAATGTATCATTACTTACTTTAAAATTGCGAAAATATTGCTGTTCTAATTCTTCGGTGCGAAATCGATCTAGATCACTATTTTCTAAAAAGTCATCTCTAAGCTGTCTATCTCGGTTTGCGACAATTTGCGGCAGTAATTCATCAATATATAAGTATTCTTCTCTTAAAGCAAATAATGAACTAGCAAAAAGATCTTCTGGAATTAAACCTGATATTAAGCCTTGTTGGTTAAGTTTAGTGCTTAGCTGATTTCTTAAGCTTTCTTGCTCTATTTTAGAAAGAGGTTCTTTATAAATATCTCGAACACATTCGTGTAGCTGAGCGTCTAAAATACGTCTTAATCTTGCTTGAGAGTTAATTGTTTGAATAATAATTATTACTTCATCAGCTAATAGCTCACCTAAAATGATTGCTTTAGTACATTCTTTTAGCTTACGTAGTCTTTCTCGACCATACCGGTTAAGATATTGTTGACGCTCAAGGTTACAAAAGACTAATTGTTCAAAAAACCCTTCTTTTATATTGTCAATAACATCTTGGCTACGAGCTAGCAAGTAAAGTTCTTCTTCTGTAAGTTCATAATCATCAATAAAAGCAACACTATTAACAATTTCATAAGCTAATTGAAAGCGTTCTAAATGTGCAACAATAATGCTAAATAGTTCTGCTTTTCTACCACTTTGCCCTGAGCCTAATTCCATTAAAATATCATCAAATTTCCCATAATGATGAAGAAGTGCTTTGGTTCTAGCTTCTAACAAAATAGCTAGATCTGATTCTGTCAATTGATAGTCTGATTCTTGGGAAAATATTTTACTAGTACAATCTTGTAGGCTAAGAATAAAATCTGGTAAAGAATTTTCTTCAACAGGTTGTTTTATAATTTGATCTAGTTGGTCAAAAATTTCTAATGGAATTTGTCGTCGTGATGCCAGGGTTCGTAAACGACTACACTTAAAGAGCAATGTTTGTTCCTGTGAGCTATTATGGTGCATTGCAAGTGTTTCTTTGTACTCATCAATTAAGCTACGGTTTTCTACTTGTTTCTGAATTATATCTAACTCTAATCTATCTCTTTTTCCCTGACTAAGTTGATAACGATTAGCTAAAGCTTCAAATTGCTGTTTTACTTGTGGCAAATTAGATTGTCCACTTTTATAACTTTCTGCAAACTTTTTATAATAATCCTGAGCAAAACAATCTACTAATTTAACAATAACAACTGTCCAGCGAGGAATATTTATTTCTTGGTAAAGCTTTTGTGCTAAAAAGCCTCCATCTTTATCTAAACTTAAGTCAAACCGCTTAAGCGTTTTACCAGTAAACCTTAATAAAGTTTCCTGAATTGTTTTTAGATCGCCTTGAATGTCACCAGCAATAAAAAAGTAATAATTAGCAAAAGCATGGCCTTCTTCAAAAGTTTTATTAATGCTTTCTTGTCCTGTAGTGTTATTAGTAAAAACTATACGTTCTCCTGCTTCATCATAACGTGCGCCATACATTACAAGACGGTTATTAACTTCTGGTTTTAATAAGTCCTTAATTGGCAGTTCCATACCAAACATATATTCGCAAAATGTTCCACCATTACCACGATGGTAAATTCTATCTGGATAAATAACTATTTCGTTTCCACTTAAGAAAAATCTATCATGTGGGCCAGTTTCATTTTGATTTTGTTCATTAAAAAAGTGTGTATGAAGTCCCTGGCCAATTACGGTTGTAAAATATTCATACCGTTCATTAGTTCCTGAAACAAAGCCATGTAATCTAATATCTTTTATCATAAAGAGTTAATCAAATGTTTCCGTAAAAAGATCTTCAAAAGCTAATTGTTTTGCTGAAGTTTTATTATTGGTTGGAACCGTTTCTATTATTGGTTCTATTGCTTGTGTTGCTAGGGCAGCGCGAACATCACGAAGATTAAAACGAATTAAACGAGCAGTCACCATAACAGCAGGAATTCGGCCCTTTCGTCTTAATTTATGTATAGTTGATTCACTAATTTGTAGAACTTCTGCTAGTTGCCTAGCAGTTAAAAAATCGCCTCGTTTTTCTTTATTTTCTCGATTTTGTTCACTCATAAGCCAACCTAAATTTTTAAGTTAAACAAAGCATAACATGGCTGGAAAAAATCTTTAAAAATTTATTTATTAGTGTCCTATTGCAGCAGTGTCAGCCCCACGAGAATCACTTCCGCCTAGGCGTATTCCTGTTTTATCAATCATTACACCTTGAGCATTTCCAATATAACCAGATTTTTCAGAAAAATTATGTCCTTTAGCTTTTAATAAGTTTACTAAATCTGAAGAAAAACCATAAGGTTCTACTACAACAGCATCTGGTAGCCATTGATGATGAAAACGAGGTGCATCAATAGCTTGTTGAATATTCATATTGTGATCAATCACATTTATTATTACCTGTAATACTGTATTAATAATTGTCGGGCCACCTGGACTACCAATAACTAAAAATAGTTTTCCATCTTTTACTAAAATAGTTGGTGTCATAGAAGAAAGCGGACGTTTACTTGCAGCAATAGAATTTGCATTCCCTTGAATTAAACCATAATCATTTGGTACACCTATTTTAGAAGCAAAGTCATCCATTTCATTATTTAATAAAAAACCTGCACCTCTCACCGTTGCACCACTACCATAACCACCATTTAATGTATAAGTGTTTGAAACAGCATTACCCATTTTATCAACAACAGAAAAATGTGTGGTTGAGTCTGACTCATATCTAAGAGCTTGGCCCGCTTTTATTTCTTTACTTGTATTAGCTTTACTAGATTTAATAAATTTTCTTAGTTCTTCAGCATATTTTTTTGAAGTTAGCTCACGACTAGGAACTTTTACAAAATCAGGATCGCCTAAAAACTCGGCTCTATCAGCAAAAGCTAGTCGCATACTTTCTATAATTAAATGGTTTCTCTCCAAAGAGTTAAATCCTAAAGCAGATAAATCAAAAGTTTCTAAAATATTTAACATTTCTATTAGTGCTATTCCGCCTGAACTAGGAGGAGGCATTGTTATTATTTCATAGCCTCGATAACTGCCTTTTAATGGTTCACGAATAACAGGACGATAATTTTTTAAGTCTTCTTTAGTAATAATCCCGCCATGTTTTTTCATATCTTCAACAATTAAATCTGCTGTATGGCCTTGATAAAATTCTGTTGGGCCTTCGGCTTGTAAGCGAGCTAAGGTTGCGGCTAACTCAGGTTGTTTTAAGATCTCGCCTGGTTGGTAATATTCTCCGTTTTTTAAAAATATTTTTTTACTTTCTGGAAATTGACTAAGCAAATCTCTAGGGCCGGTGCTACCACTAGGAAAACGTGTTACTAAATCTTGATTAGTGCTTAAAAGGTTTGCTAGCTCATAGCTAACAGCAAACCCGTCTTTAGCTAATTTATGAGCAGGTGCAACTAAATCCGCCCATTTCATACTTCCATATTTTTCTAGTGCTAAAGCCAGTCCTGCAACTGTTCCAGGAACGCCTACAGCTAAATAACCTACAGTAGAAGACTTAGGAATAACTTTTCCGTCTTTATCTAAGTACATATCCCGACTAGCTAAGCTTGGAGCAGTTTCCCGATAATCTATAGCTGAAGTCTTTCCATCAGCCATACGAATTACCATAAAACCTCCTCCTCCAAGATTTCCTGCCGCAGGATAGGTGACAGCTAAGGCCAAAGCTACTGCAACAGCAGCATCAACAGCATTGCCACCTTGTTTTAAGATCTCAACTCCAACCATTGAAGCAAGTCGATCTGCACTAGCTACGCAACCTTCTTTGGCAAAAGTTGGAAGTATTTTAGCTGCTTTTGGCGAAGTAAATTTTAAAAAACTTATTGAATAAAAAGTTAAGCTAAATGAAAGTAAAAAAACTAATGGTCGGATGTACTTAAATAACATATTAATCTCAAAAGCTGATTTTTCAGGCTGTTAAAAGAAAAAGACAAAGGAAAAACCTTTGTCTTTTAACTTAAAATCTCTTATGGGGGCTAAATTACTGAAGTTCGACATTATCACCAACAAAAACTTCTCCACCTTGAGTGCGAACAATAATAGCTACTGCCGTATTTCCTTCTACACGAGTAACTACCAACTCTCCTACAACAGTACGTGGTAAAGTGCTATTAGGATATTCAGCACGTATTTTCTCTTTTTGAACACTAGGATGGGTTATTGAATAATTATTTCCTCGATAACGTTCACTACCACCTTCACCATTCTTAAAAGCAACCTCATCATCTCGAAATCTCTTTATTGACTCACTACTATTTTCACGAAAGATAGTAAGGTAATCACCAACATTTATGCCTGCTTTTTGGCCTAAATCTATTATGACTACATCAGAGGTACTCAAAATTTCCCTTGCATTTCTAGCAGTAACAATTTGGCCTGTAGATTTTCCACTTGATGGTGCTAATGGATCTAATGGAGCAAACGCGCGTTGTTCAGGCAATTGTGGTTTTTCATACTTAACTAGTGCATCCCCTAAGCGTATTTCCCCACAAGATTCTGTTACTTGTATTGAAGAGGTTTTTTCATGAACTCCTATAACTTTAACAAATCCAACTTCTTCAGAGAAATAGCCAAGTAGTTGGCCTCTTTTAGAAAAACTATTGACATTCTTAAATGGATGATAAAAAGGGCCTCTAGGCCTAATAACTTGATAAGTATCCCCTAGTTGAATACCATCACCTTGACCTTTATTCATAAAGGCACGTGAACCTCTGTACATAAAGGATGCCTCATCTTCTTTTGGGCTGCCAATAATCCTTGTATCATAGGAAATTTTTGTATCGCTAATAAACCCTGCACAATAAACTTTGTCTCCTGTAGCAATAGGAGTTGGCTTAGAACCCTCTTGAGCAGAAACTAAATTTGTTGTTATAGAAGTAAAACTAATGGCTAATGCTAAAACAAGCGTTGCGTTTTTAAGTTTACGCATTAAAGTAGCCTCCATTTAGATATCTTATTTTTTAATTAAATGAAATGGTAGTATTGTTTATGATAACTTATCATTAAAAGGAAAATTTTTGAAACCTGTAACGGCAAAGCTAACAAACTTAAAGCTTTGAGTCAATAAAAAACTTCCTCTTTGCTGCAAGTAGCTAAATCCTTGGCTTAAAGAAAAAACTTATCTTCCTTAATCAAACTAATCAAAACACTTATAAATTAAGCTGAAAAGAATTGTTTTCCGTTAGTAATTAAAATAACATTGCTTTTTTATAGCTTTAAGTCATTTATCATTAAAATTAAAGATCTTTTTTTGAGAAAACAATAGGAAGACAAATTATGCACAAAATTACTTTAATTCCTGGTGATGGTATTGGCCCAGAAGTTACTAGTGCCACTTTAAGAGTAATTGAAGCAGCAGGTATAAAAGTTGAGTGGGAAAGCTTTATTATTGGTGCTGCTGCAATTGCAGAATATGGTGATCCTTTGCCAGAAGCTTTACTTGAATCAATTAAACGTAATCGTATTGCCTTAAAAGGCCCTGTTGGAACACCTATTGCTAGTGGGTTTGCTAGCGTAAATGTTGGCCTACGTAAAAAATTAGACCTTTATGCTAACCTGCGTCCTGTCAAAAATTTACCTAGTATAAAAACTCGTTTTGATAATGTAGATTTAGTTATTGTTCGAGAAAATACAGAAGATTTATACTCTGGCCTAGAACATGAAGTTGTGCCAGGTGTAGTGGAAAGCTTAAAAATTATTACAGAAAAAGCTAGCCGACGTATTGCACGTTTTGCTTATGAATATGCTCGTAAATATAACCGCCGCCGAGTAACTGCTATACATAAAGCCAATATTATGAAACTATCAGACGGTTTGTTCTTAAAATGCGTTCGTGATATTGCTAAAGAATATCCTGAAATTCAAAGCGATGACAAAATTGTTGATAATGCTTGTATGCAGTTAGTGACACACCCAGAAAACTACGATGTTTTACTATTAGAAAACCTTTATGGGGATATTGTTTCTGATTTAGCAGCAGGTTTAGTTGGGGGATTAGGAGTAGTTCCAGGTGCCAATATTGGCGAACAAGTAGCAATATTTGAAGCTGTACATGGTTCAGCACCTGACATAGCAGGTAAAAATATTGCTAACCCTACTGCACTGCTACAATCAGCTATCTTGATGTTAAAGTATATAGATGAAATGGATGCGGCTGAGCGAATTGAGAAAGCAATTAATCAGGTTTTAACAGAAGGAAATGTACGGACTCCTGATTTAGGCGGCACCGCTAACACAACAGAATTTACTTATGCAATTATTAATAAATTAGATTAATTAGCTTAATTAGCTTAGCTTAAAAGATAACTAAGAAAGGATCCAAATTAAAAAATGAAAATAGAGTTAGAAATTAATTCTCTAGCAGAAATTAAATCAGAGGTTTTAATAGTACCCATTTTCCAAGAAGACAATCTATCACACCCATTGTTAGCTGAATTAAACCAACTTAGTAATGGAGTTTTAGCCTTACTGCTAGAATCAGGTGAGTTAAAAACTAAAAAAACAGAGATCAGTTATCTTTACATTGGTAAACAAGCTAATATTTCTCGCTTAATATTAGTTGGGGCAGGAGAAAGCGCAAAAGTAACTTCTCAACTTCTAGGTCAATTAGCAGCAACTGTTATACGTTTTATGGTAAGCAAAAAACTTGCGTCTGCCGTTATGCTAGTAAGAAACCCTAGTAATTTAGTTAGTAACCTGCTAGCTCGTCATATTACAGAAGCCGTTTTACTTGCTCCTTATGAACAGAATAAATATCAGAAAAAAGAGGAAGAAGATTTTCAAATTAGTAGTCTAGCTTTAGCATTTGAGCAAACAATAGAAAAACCTTTATTTGATGAAGCAGTTTTACGAGGAACAATTGTTGCAGAAGCAGCTAATTTTGCTAGAGATCTAATTTTAGAGCCAGCTAATAAGCTTACACCAAAAGAGTTTGCTCGTCGTGCTGGTGAAATGGCAAATAGTCTAGGGCTTGAATTTAATGCAATTGATGAAGAAGAATTAAAAAAACTAGGTATGGGGGCTTTACTAGCTGTTTCTCAAGGTTCAGACGAACCTGCCCAACTAATTGTCTTACGCTACCGAGCAAGTAAATCAACTGACAATAGCCCAATTGCTTTAGTAGGAAAAGGTATTACATTTGATTCCGGTGGCATATGTATTAAGCCTAGGGAAGGCATGTGGGAGATGAAAACCGATATGTCTGGTGGTGCTGCTGTTGTTGGGACTATGGCCGCTATTGCCAAATTAAAACCAAATGTTGATGTACTGGGAGTAGTAGCAGCATCAGAAAATTTACCATCAGGTAAAGCCTATAAGCCAGGAGATGTAATAACAGCTTATTCAGGAAAAACCATAGAAGTTATAGATACAGATGCAGAAGGAAGAATAGTTTTAGCAGACGCATTACACTACGCAAATCAACAAAAGCCAAGTTGTATAATTGATTTGGCAACCCTAACTGGGGCATGTATCATCGCTTTAGGTAACTGTCGTGCTGGAATGATGGGATCAGATGACAAACTAATGAATGAGTTACGCCAAGCAAGTGAACAGGCAGGAGAAAAACTTTGGCAATTGCCTCTTACCAAAGAATACCAAGATATGATTAAAAGTGATATTGCTGATATTAAAAACTTGGGTGGGCGTTATGCTGGTGCAATTACGGCAGCAGCCTTTTTACGTGCATTTGTGGGTGACACACCTTGGGCCCATCTTGATATTGCAGGTACAGCCTGGCAGGAAGAAGACCAACCTGAAATGGCTAAAGGGCCTACAGGTTATGGGGTACGTACTTTAGTAGAATTTATTTTATCACGCTCACAAAAAAATTAGATTAGAAGGTAATAACCTATGAAAAGACGCATTTTTTTAACATCTTTAGTTATTGGTTTAATAGGTATGTTTAGCATGCCAGCTTATTTGCAATCTCGTAAAGCTCCAAATTTCAGTTTTTCTGATCTAGGAGGTAAAACACAAAGTCTAGCGGCTAATCGTGGCAAAGTAATATTAGTTGATCAATGGGCGACTTGGTGCGGCCCTTGTAAAAAAGAAATTCCTGCCTTTAGCGAACTACAAAAAAAATACCCTGACAAACTAGTAATCATTGGTATTTCTTATGACGATGACCAAAGCACTTTAAGCGAATTTTTAAGAAAAGACTCCCTTGGTCAAAAAATAAATTATCCTATTGTTTTTGGCTCAGATCTAAAACAACAACCTTTTGGTTATCCTGAAGCTCTGCCTACTCTCTATGTTATTGATAAAAAAGGCGCAATTCGTAAAGAGCATGTAGGTTTTATGCCAGCAACAGAATTAAATGCTCTAGTTGATAAACTAGTAGCAGAAAATTAGTTAATTTTAATTATCTATTTATAATGTTAAAAATAAAACCCTCAGAATAGAGGGTTTTGTTTTTTAAGCAAATTTAATTATCTTCTCTAATTACAGATCAAAATGTTAAAAGATAAAGTTTTTAATTTTTTGTTCTCTGCTGAACAACAACAAAACGCTTTACTAGCAAAAGCGTTAGAAAATATTTCTCTAGGTATAACTATTACAAATGTAGAAGGAAAAATTATTTACACTAATTCAGCAGATGCTCTAATGCATGGTTATACAGTAGAAGAATTAGTTGGACAGGAAATTAAGTGTTTTTCCCCTAAAGAGCTATGGAAACCTATTACGGTTGATGAGCTTAGAAAATTAACTAGCTGGCAAAGAGAAACCGTTAATATAAAAAAAGATGGTAGTGTTTTTCCTGTTCAACTTAATTCTACTGTACTCTTAGATGATCATAATCAACCTGTTGCTATTGTTACTACTTGTGAAAATATAAGCAATCGTAAGTCTGTTGAAGAAATGGAATTTTTATTCCAGATCTCTCAAGCTAGAACTCAAGCTGAAGAAATAATTAGTCAAGAATTACAACAAGAATCTGCTGGAAGAAAAAAGGCTGAAGCAGAACTAAAAGAAACTTATCAAACCTTACAAGCTTTAATTTTAGCCTCACCATTAGCAATTATTATGCTTAATCCAGATGATACAGTAAAAATCTGGAATCCTGCGGCACAGCGTGTTTTTGGTTGGAAAGAACATGAAGTTATTGGTAAACCCTTGCCTTTTTCCTCAGTTGATGAAGAAGAGTTAATTTTAGCTGAAGAGCTTTCTGATAGAGACAAAGAGCTTTTACTTTGGGATAAAGCTTTTGCTAGTGCCAGAACTAAACAACTACGGTTAGATAATTCTATGGAAACACGCCGTCAAAAACGAGATGGTTCAATAATAGATGTAAGCATTTCTGTAGCACCTTTATTTGATAAAAATGGCTATTTAAGCGGCTCTATGGCTATTATTGCAGACATTAGCGAGCATAAATTAGCTGAACAAAAGTTGCGAGAATCCCAACAACAATTACGGGCATTATCCTTAAGGCTTCAATCATTACAAGAAGAAGAAAGAACTAAAATTGCTAGGGAAATTCATGATGAACTAGGCCAAGCTCTAACAGCATTAAAAATGGACTTAGCTTGGATAAATAAAAAATTAGTTATAGAACAAGAGGTTATTAAAAATAAGTTTCAAAGTATGTTTCAGTTAATTGATTCTACAATCCAAACTGTACGTAGACTTTCTACTAAGTTACGTCCAACAATCTTAGATGATCTTGGTTTAGTACCAGCAATTGAATGGGCTATAAAAGAATTTCAGTCCAGGACAGAAATGGAATGCAATCTAGTAATAGAACCGAAGGATTTTAATGTAGAAATCCATCTTGCTACAACAATTTTTCGTGTTCTTCAGGAAGCTTTAACCAATGTTGCTCGTCATGCTAATGCAACAAAACTAGATGTTATTTTAAGAAAAACTACCAATGCAATTTTTTTAGAAATCAAAGATAATGGTCAAGGCATTACAGAAACAGAAGTTTCAAATCCAAAATCACTAGGGTTAATTGGTATTAGAGAAAGGGTTTTAGCCTGGCAAGGCAAAGTTTCTATTGTTGGTAATTTTAGGCAAGGAACAACTCTTAGCGTTGAAATTCCTATTTTAACAAATTAAATAAATATATTTATGTATGAAACAGATTAAAATTTTAGTAGTTGATGATCACTCAATTGTAAGACAAGGGCTAAAGCAAATATTAGCCGATAGTCAAAGCCTTATAGTTGCAGGAGAAGCTAGCACAGGTCAGGAAGCTTTACAAAAAATCCGTAGCAGTAATTTTGATATGGTAATAATGGATATTTCCCTACCTGATCGTAGTGGGTTAGATATGCTAGAACAAATTAAAATTATTGCTCCAAAACTTCCTGTTTTAATTCTTAGCATGCATGCAGAAGAACAATATGCTACTCGCGCCTTTAAGAGTGGGGCTTCCGGCTATTTAACTAAAGAAAGTGCCTCTGAACAACTAGTTATTGCTATTAATAAAGTAGCTCAAGGGGGAAAATATATCTCTCCTAGTTTGGCAGAAAAATTAGTATTTGAGCTTGTAAAAGATTCAGAAAAAGCTCTTCATGAAAGTCTATCTGACCGAGAATTACAGGTTCTTTGTTTATTAGCTTCAGGAAAAACACTAACAGATATTTCTCAAGCTCTGCATGTAAGTGTTAAAACTGTTAGCACTTACCGAACACGTATTTTAGAAAAAATGGGAATGCACAATAATGCAGAACTTATTCGCTATGCCTTAGAGAATAAATTAGTGATTTAAGTACCTATTAATTGAGTACGCATTAAGTAATTAACAAGATTTATTCCTACACTACTGTAAGAATTTTTCTGACAAGCTTTATATATGACTTCTTACATTAAATGTAGTTTTTCTCTGATTGTTGCATCTGCTTCATTTAGTTTAACTTATCCTTATAACATATCTCAGTAGTTAGATTATCTAAATACAAAACTAAGTCCTTCTGTTAAAACTTATTAGTATTCTGCATAGTCTATATTACTGCGGTAATGTAGACTGCTTTTACCTTCAAATATTAGGTTAAGGTTTACAAAAAAGGAAAATAAACTATGTTACAAAGTTCTTCAAAAAGCTGTTCAAAATGTGGTGAATCTTTTGTAGAAACTGCTCTTTATTGTCCTCGTGATGGTACATCTTTAATTAAAGAAGATACATTTATAGGCAAAGTTCTTGATAGTAAATATAAAATTGAAAGTTTTATAGGAGAAGGTGGAATGGGAAATGTTTACCAAGCTAAACACTTACATATAGGTTTCCCTGTTGCAATTAAAATTCTGCATAAAAAGCTTTTAACAGATCCTACGGCTGTAGAGCGTTTTCGTCGTGAAGCTCGCTCAGCTAGAGCAGTTAACCACCCAAATGCAATTCAAATAATGGATTTTGGTATTACTTCAGATAATATTCTTTATATAGTTATGGAGTTAATCATAGGAATAAGTTTACAAAAAGTATTAGAAAAAGAAACTATTCTAAATGCAGTAAGAGTAATAAAACTAATGCGTCAAATTTGTTTAGCTCTTGATGTAGCACATAGAAAGTCTATTGTTCATCGAGACTTAAAACCAGATAACATTTTAATAATAAATGCTGGAACTTTTTCAGAAACAGTAAAAGTTATAGATTTTTCTATAGCTAAAATTAAACAAACTGGAGATGATCCTAATATTACCCGTGATAACATTGCTGTAGGAACACCTCAATATCTTTCTCCAGAACAAGCCCAAGGGTTGAAAGAACTTGACCATAGAGCAGATATTTATAGCCTAGGAATAATTCTATATCAAATGCTTACAGGTACTGTCCCTTTTAATAGTAAAACCACTGCTATGACGCTACTACAGCACATTCAAGCTAAACCTAAAGCACCAAGAGAAATTAATCCAAATATCCCTATAGCTTTAGAAAAAGTAATATTAAAAGCTATAGCCAAAACTCCTAGTAGTCGTCAACAAACCGTTTTAGAACTACTTGAAGAATTAGAACTCTCAATTCCAACCCCAGAATCATTTGCTACTAAATTAGATACTCCAATAATTAAAAAGGAAGTAAAAGATTTCTCCTCTAAAGAATCTAAAGAGGCAGAAATCGCAACAGAATTAGCAATACCAGCAATTAAAATTAAAACAACTCCAAATAAAACTCCCGTTGTAAAAACTACTGATAACAAAGATCTTTTTCAAAAAAGTGGTAAGTTGTTTAATGAAAGCAAAAACAATATTTTGCCAGCACTCCAAGATAAAGCAAAACCAAAGAAAGGCTTTCTAAAACGGGTTTTTAGCTGGTTTAGGGTAATTTTAAGTAATTAAAAATTACTAAGTTTTAGCCCAGAACTTAGGCTTTTACTAGATTAGCAAACTTTTCTTGTATTTTCTTTTGCCCAAAGCCAGGAAAACTAATTAATAGTTTTGCATGTTCTCCTTCACCCTCACGGCGCAGAACTAAACCTTCTCCATATTTAGGATGCTTAACTCTCATGCCTGGCTTAAATGTTGTTACACCTGTAATAGGTTTACTCATAGAAACAGGAGCTAGCTTTTGTGTTGCATAAACGTCAATTCCTGTCATCATAGACGGTTCGGTTTTGGTAGTTTTTTCAGGTATAGTTATACGACTAGTATTTTTATTTGGAGTAGATCCAGTATCTTTTTCCTGTTTATTAAAAAACTCTTTTACACTATCTATACTATTATAAGTTCTACCAGTGTAAGTGTTTTGTTTTTTAGTAGCAAAATTAGTATTTCCAAATCGTTTGGTAGCAAAACTAGCTGTAGAACTACGCTTAGGAATTAAGCCGGCTCTAACGCTTTTTAACCAGCTATTTGCACGTGAAAGATCTTCTAATGATTCTAGTGGGAGTTCTGATAAAAATTGTGATGGTTCGCAGGAAGATTCTTCACCATAAACCCGCCTAGTTAAAGAATGTGTAATATAAAGCTGTTTTTCTGCCCTAGTAATACCAACATAGCAAAGCCTTCGTTCTTCTTCTAGCTCGGCAGAATCGCTAAAAGAACGTGAATGAGGAAATAAACCTTGTTCTAACCCAACTAAAAACACTACCGGAAATTCTAGCCCTTTAGCACTATGAATTGTCATTAAAGTAACAGGTATTTCTCCATCATAACTATCTGAATCTGAAACTAATGTAGCACTATCAATAAAATTTCTTAAAGTCTCGTCTCGATTTTCTGATTCTACCGCAGCATTAACTAATTCATCTAAGTTAAGCAATCTCCCTTCTGCTTCAGGAGTATTTTCTGCTTTTAACATCTGTGCATAACCTGTTTTATCTATCACTAGCTTAACTATGGAAGAAAGCGAACAATTATCTGTTAATGCTTGTAGTTTTTCTACCAAATCACGAAAAGTTAAAAGTACTGCTAAACTACGCCCAGCCGCTTTGTTAGTTGTTGTCAACATTGAAATTGCATCCCAATAAGAAATTCTTTCCTGGGCAGCAGTTGTTTCTATTAAATCCCAAGTTGTTTTTCCTATACCTCGTGCTGGCACATTAATAATACGACTTAATGCAACATTATCACTAGGATTAAGTAATAATTTTAGGTAGGCTACTATATCCTTTATTTCGGCTCTTTCATAAAAGGAAAATCCACCTACAATGTTATAGCGTACTCCAACTCGTCGGCAAGCTTCTTCAAACAACCGCGATTGAGCATTAGTCCGGTATAAAACAACACAGCGAATATTTGGTTCTTCTCGTAAATGCCTTTGAATACGGTTAATAACAAACTCTGCTTCGTTTTCTCCATCATAAGCTTGATAATATCGGATATTTGTTCCTACTTCATTACTAGTACGTAGGTCTTTTTCTCGCCTTTGCTCATTATTACGAATCAAATTATTTGCAGCATCAAGAATTAATTTTGTTGAGCGGTAATTTTCTGTTAGCTTAATTACTTCAGCTTTAGGAAAGTGTTTTTCAAAGTCTAAAATATTTTGAATATCTGCTGCACGAAACCGATAAATTGATTGATCTGGATCACCTACAACACAAAGGTTCTGAGTTTTTTCTGTAAGCAATTTAATTAGTGCAAATTGTGGTGGGTTAGTATCTTGGTATTCATCTATTAAAATATAGCTAAATCTATGATTATAATGGTCTCTAATCTCAGTTGAATGTTGTAAAAGCTGTACAGTTTTTAAGAGTAAATCATCAAAATCTAAAGCATTACTACTAATTAGTTTTTGCTCATATAATTTATAAATTCTACCAATAGTTTCCTTTTTTAAGTCTTCACCATATTGACGCTGTGCATTAGAAGCAAAACTTTCCCAACCAAGTCCACGATTTTTTGAGCTACTAATACTAGCTTGAACCATTCTAACAGGGGTCATTTTTTCATCTATTTCTAAATCTTTAATACAACTTTTAACCATTCTAGCCTGATCGTCGCTATCATAAATAGTAAAATTACGATCATAAGCTGTACCATATTTACTAATAGGAAGTTTATCAATATGTTGCCTTAAGACTCTTACACAAAATGAATGAAAAGTAGCAATTAAAGGTGAGCTTAGTGCTTTACTACCTGAATTTAATAATAAATTTTCTACTCTGCTACCCATTTCTTGAGAAGCTTTGTTAGTAAAAGTAACAGCTAAAATTTTCTCTGGCCGAATTTGTTTTTCTTGAATTAAATATGCAATACGATGAGCAATTACCCGTGTTTTTCCAGAGCCTGCTCCAGCTAAAACTAAAAGCGGGCCTTCGGTAGTAGTAACAGCTTTGTGCTGCTCGGCATTTAATATATCCAGTAAACTCATAACTTTTTATAATCTCTGATTTGTGGGTTAAATTGTAGTAAAAATCTAGCTAAAAATAACTTTCAGGCGAAATTTAGGAGATAGAAGTATGGCAGAAGTAGCAGTGACGCGCAAGGGGCAACAGCGAATAGAACAAGGCCACCTTTGGATCTATCGTAGTGACATCACATTACAAGGGAAAGACCCTTCACCCGGTTCAATAGTAAAAGTCTTATCTGCAAAAAAAGAGTTTTTAGGCCAAGCTTTTTATAGCTCTCTTTCTCAAATAGCCTTAAGAATGCTAACTAGCAGTAAAGAAAATATTGATGATAATTTTTGGAAAAAACGTTTGCAAATAGCTTTTAATTTACGAAATAAAGTAGTAAATAATGCTGAAGCCTATCGCTTATTACATGGAGAAGCAGACCTAATTCCTTCACTTGTAATTGATCGCTATCAAAATCATTTTGTAATACAAACTTTAAGTCAAGGTACAGATTTACTAAAAAATACATGGGTAAAATTATTAGTAGAGCTTTTTCAACCAGAAGCAATAGTTGAGCGAAATGATGTTAAAGTACGCAAGTTAGAAGGATTAAGTGAACAAATAGGTCTTCTAATGGGTTCATTGCCTAAAGAGTTAACAGTTAAACAAAATTCTTTAGCCTTTTATGCTGATCTATTAGAAGGTCAAAAAACAGGTCTTTTTCTTGATCAAAGAGAGAATCATCTAACAGCACAAAAATATGCACAAGGAAAAGCACTAGATTGTTTTACTTTTAACGGAGGTTTTGCCTTAAATATGGCTCAAACAGCTAATACAGTTCTAGCTGTAGACGTTTCAGAAAATGCAATTACTCAAGCAAAAAAGAATGCTACCTTAAATAATGTTACTAATATTTCTTTTGAAGTAGCAAATGTCTTTGATCTACTTAAAAATTTAGATGAGCAAAAAGAGTTATTTGATATTATTGTCCTAGATCCTCCAGCTTTTGCTAAAAACCGTGGGGCTGTTACGGCTGCAATAAGAGGTTATAAAGAAATAAACTTGCGAGCAATAAAACTCTTAAAACCTGGTGGAATCTTAATTAGCTGTACTTGTTCTTATAATGTTAGTGAAGAAGTTTTTCTAGGAATAATTCAATCTGCTGCTATTGATGCAGGCCGACAACTACAGTTACTAGAAAAACGTGTCCAATCTCGCGATCACCCTATTTTACTATCTGTTTCGGAAACATATTACTTAAAATGTATGATCTTGAGAGTACTTTAGATTATTTTACCAAAAATAAAAGCTAGGAAAGTGTCCTAGCTTTTATCTTTAGTAATTAAATTTTTCTTATACTGTCATTATTTCATTTTCTTTATTTTTTGCTACTTCATTAATTTTTTCTATATTAGAATCTGTTAGCTTTTGAATTTCTTCTAGCCCATTCTTTTCATCATCTTCAGTAATTTTCTTATCTTTTTGCAATTTCTTTAGTTGCTCATTAGAATCTCGTCGAACATTACGAATGGCTGTGCGATGTTCTTCAGCAATATCACGTACCACTTTAGCTAACTGTTTACGACGTTCTTGAGTAAGAGGTGGGATTGGAATTCTTATCACTCTACCATCATTACCAGGATTAATTCCCAAATCAGAAGACCTAAGAGTTTTTTCTATTAGGTTTAATATTGAGGGATCCCAAGGTTGAACAGTTAGTAGTTGTGGTTCTGGCGCGCTAATATTTGCTACTTGTGTTAAAGGTGTTGGAGTACCATAATATTCCACAGAAATATTATCTAATAAATTTACAGAAGCGCGACCTGTTCTTACACTTGCTAACCTGCGACGCACATCATCAATAACCGTATTCATACGAGTTTTAGCATCTTTAATAACATCTTTGAGCATAGGATATTCCTTTCGTTGAAAAAAATTTTCTGCTCATTAAAAAATTTTAAGAGAGTAAAATATTAAGTTTTTACTAGGTTTTATTCAAGATTAACTATCGGAAAACTGTTCTGTTAAGTTAGCGGCTATTAAAGTGCCAACTTTTTCACCATGTACAACTTTTAGTATATTTCCTTGAACAAGCAAATTAAAAACAATTATAGGCAAATTATTATCTTTGCAAAGTGCAATAGCGGACGTGTCCATAACTTGCAGGTTTTGTTCTAAAACTTGTTGAAAAGAAACTTGTCTAAGAAGTCTAGCATCTGGATTTTTTACAGGATCCCCTGTATAAACACCATTTACTTTAGTTGCTTTTAGTATAACATCAGCTTTAATTTCCAAAGCACGTAAAGAAGCAGCACTATCAGTAGTAAAATATGGATTACCTGTGCCACCAGCAAAAATAACAATGCGTCCCTTTTCTAAATGCCTTATAGCTCTACGACGAATAAAAGGTTCTGCCACCTCTCTCATTTCCATTGCTGATAAAACTCGAGTAGGAACACCCATTTTTTCAAAAGCATCTTGAAGAGCTAAAGCATTTATTACAGTTGCTAACATGCCCATATAGTCAGCCGAAGAACGATCCATTCCTGCTACAGAAGCAGCTACACCACGAAAAATATTTCCCCCACCCACTACTAAAGCAGTTTCTACACCTAAAGCATGAATTTCTCTAACTTCTTCTGCAATACTAAAAACTACCTGTGGATCAATACCATATCCACGCTCGCCCATTAGGGCCTCACCACTAAGTTTTAATAAAATACATTTATAAGCGGCTTTTGTTGCCGACATAATTTTAACCTTAAGAAAATAAAATAATTAATGGAAATAAAAAAGCCCCTCAAAAAGGGGCATTTTATAAACTATTGTAGTGCGGCTGCAACCTCACTAGCAAAATCATCTTTCTTCTTTTCAAGCCCTTCGCCCATCTTAAAACGAACAAAGCGGCGAATACGAATGTTTTCACCAATTTTAGAAACCATTTGTTGAAGTAAACCACTAACAGTTACTTCATTATCTTTAATAAATTGTTGTTCTAGCAAACAAACCTCAGCATAGAATTTTGACATACGACCTTCAACAATTTTTTCAATAACGGCTTCAGGTTTATTTTTATTTTTTTCATCTGTAAGAGCTTGTTCACGAACAAAAACACGTTCTTTTTCTAAAACTTCTGCTGGAACATCTTCTTTGCTAACATAACGAGGTTCAGCAGCACAAATGTGCATAGCAACATCTTTAACAAATTGTTGGAAAACCTCACCACGAGCAACAAAGTCTGTTTCACAGTTTACTTCTACCAATACCCCTACTTTACCACCCATATGAATGTAAGAACCAACAACACCTTCAGCAGCAACACGGCCTTCTTTTTTCTTAGCAGAAGCAAGACCACGTTTACGCAAAATTTCCATTGCTTTTTCTTCATCACCCTGGGCTTCATTTAGTGCTGCTTTACATTCCATCATACCAGCACCAGTCTTTTCACGCAGTGACTTTACTGCTGAAGCAGTAATCTCAGCCATTTGATTCCTCCAAAATTTTACTTTATCTATTTAATTATTTACTTACCTTATATATAAGATTAAGTATAAATATATAAGCCTAGCAAAATGCTATTCTTCACTTTCAAGTGCTTCTGATTCTTCTACTTCAGCATAACCAGCAGGTTTTAAGTCTGCTACCGAAACAGCTTGCCCATCATTAACAACTGTTGTTGCAACTATTAAAGCTTCTGGTTCTTCCTTGCCTGCTCCCATTTGATTGCCTTCTATGACAGCATCTGCAATCTTTGAGGTAAATAAACGAACTGCTCTTAAAGCATCATCATTACCTGGAATTACATAGTCAATTCCATCAGGATCACAATTAGTATCAACAATTGCCACAATAGGAATACCTAATCTATTTGCTTCATGAACAGCAATTTCTTCTTTTTTAGAGTCAATAATAAATATAACCTCTGGCAATTTAGGCATTTCTTTAATGCCAGAAAGGTTTTTCTCTAAAGCTGTACGTTCACGTTTTAATTGAATAACTTCTTTTTTGGGTAAAGCATCAAAACGACCATCGGTTTCCATTGCTTCAAGGTCTTTTAAGCGTCGAATTGATCTTTGAATGGTTTGAAAATTGGTAAGCAACCCCCCTAACCAACGTTGGTTAACATAATATTGCCCACAACGAACAGCTTCTTCAGCAATTGCATCTTGTGCTTGGCGTTTTGTACCAACAAAGAGAAAGGTTTTTCCTTCTGTGGCGGCCTGGGTGACAAATTTAACGGCTTCTTTAAATAATCTTTGGGTTTTTTGTAAATCTATAATGTAAATACCATTGCGTTCGCCAAAGATATAATCTTTCATCTTTGGATTCCATCGCCTGACCTGATGTCCAAAATGTACACCAGCTTCAAGCAACTCTTTCATAGTTACTCCAACTGACAAGCTGACCTCCTAAATTTAATGGTGCGAGTTTAAGCCTAAGGCCACAAATCCAACAATACCACCTTTTGGTAGCAACTCGCATTTGCGGCCTGAGAAATAGAAAATTTTTAACGTTTTGAGAATTGGAAGCGTTTACGTGCGCCTTTTTGCCCGTATTTTTTACGCTCTTTAACACGTGGATCACGGGTAACAAAACCCGCCTTTTTAAGTTTACGGCGTAATTCAGAATTAAAATCCATCAAAGCACGGGTAATACCATGACGCACGGCCCCGGCTTGTCCAGATGTTCCTCCACCCTGTACATTGACTAAAACATCAAATTTTCCATTGGTATCAGTAAGAACCAATGGTTGACGAATAATCATTCGATGGGTTTCATTAGGAAAGTAAGTTTCTAAAGCTCTTTTATTAACAGTAATATTACCTTCGCCAGGACGAATAAAAACCCGCGCAACGGCGGTTTTACGACGGCCTGTACCATAATTTTGTACAGTTTCTGCCACTTGCTTTCTCCTCAGACTTTTTGAAAAGATAAAAATTTTATTTTAAGAGTTTATATACGGCGGCTAGGTGCTTGTATATTAACAACTAATTTTTCAGGTTTTTGCGCCTGATGAGGGTGATCTGGGCCAACATAAACACAAAGTTTTTTAGCCATAGCACGCCCAAGTTTAGTTTTTGGTAACATACCACTAACTGCATATTCAATAATTCGTTCTGGATGACGTGCAAACATATCTCTAGCCATAGTTTGCTTTATGCCACCGGGCCAAAGTGTATGATGACGATACATTTTGTCTTCCCATTTGTTACCAGAAAAAATCACTTTTTCTGAGTTAACAATGATGACATGATCACCCATATCAAGAAATGGGGTATAACTAGGTTTGTTTTTCCCCATTAAAATTGTAGCAATGTTTGATGCTAAACGACCAACTGTTAGTCCTGTAGCATCAATAATATACCACTTACGCGAAGCTTCTAAATTTTTTCCACTTGGAAAATAGGTTGACATAATTAAAGATTCTCCAATAGGGTCGTAAAAGGGACGAACGGGAAGAATAAAAAAATTAATCTCTCTTGTCAAGCAATATATCGGATGTTTTTGCAAGTTCGCCAAAGACAACTAGACATTAAAAATAATTCTAGCTATTATGGTCAGCTTGTGTAATGGTGGATAAAGTGTCTAAAGAAAATTTAATTGACCATCAATTAGAATCACCAGCAACTAATCCTTTAGCGATTAAACATCGCTTGAAAAAAAATATCATTATTTCAATCTTGCTCTTTATATTTTTAGCCTTTCTATTTGGTACTAAGCTTTTTGCTATTGGTGTTACTTTAGGTGCAATACTATCCTACTTTAATTACTATTGGTTAGATAAAAGCTTAAAAAATATATTATTAGATGTAACTCAAGGCCAAATGCCAAAAGGCGGATTAGCTGGTGTTAGTAGGTTTATTTTTCGCTGGATATTTATTTTGGGCATTTTAGCTTTATCATTTAGTTTTAGTGGTAAAACATTAACTTTAGGCATTACCGTAGGATTATTAACCTTTGTTAGTGCCGCAATGTTAGAAGTATTAGTTCAAATTCGCTTTTTATTATTTGAAAACAAATCTTAAGATCAACAAAAAGAAAGGGATAGTAAATGCTAGCAACGTTTTTTTGGGCAGAACAAGCAACAAATGCTAAAGAAGGCGGCGGCCATCATGTAGTCTGGATTGCTGAACAAGTAAATCATATCCTCGGCCCAGTTGTCTTTCCTATTCAAAAAGCCATAATGCAAAGTATTAATCCTAATTGGCAAGGTGATCCTCATAATGCTATTCCTGAACATATAACTTTAGTAATTATTTCTGTACTTATTTGTACCCTAGGTCTTTACTTATTTCGTGGTAAACTTTCCGTAGATAACCCTTCTAACCGTCAACAAATCCTAGAAGGAGCTATTTTACAAATTAGAGATTTATTAGACCAAATTGTTGGTGCATATGGCCGACGGTATTTAGCTGTTATTGCATCATTTGCAATATTTATTTTAGTTTCTAATTTGATGGGTGTTATTCCTGGTCTAAAAGCAGCAACGGTTAATCCAAATGTTACTTGGGCATTGGGGTTGTTTTCTTTTGTCTACTATATTTCCAGGGGCTTTAAGCAACAAGGTTTTGGCTACTTAAAACACTTTATGGGTGGCCCAGAACTTATGAAGGGTTTCCTTATCCTTTTTGGTGTAATTATTTTTGTAGTAGAAATAATTAGTAATTTATTTAGACCTTTTACTTTAGGATTACGACTCTTTGTTAATATTTATGCTGATGAGCAGATAGCTGAAATAGTTGGCGGATTAGTACCTGTACTAGTTCCAGCATTTTTACTGGTTTTAGCTGTGTTTGTATCCTTTGTACAAACCTTTATATTTGTGGTTCTTTCTTGTGTTTACTTAAGTGAAACAGTTCCACATGATGATCACCATGACGATCATCACGATGAGCATGAAGGAGCGCATGCTTCGGCTCACTAAAAGTTTTTTATAACTTGGCTTTATCTTTAATTGTTCTTTGAGGTTAAAAGTTTTCTTTATCTGCACCATTATATATATATCTTTTTTTCCAACTGTCTGGAGCCTTGCTGTACGGTGTCAAGTGTTTACCGGGTGGGAAATGTTATCATACCTTGCAGATAAGCAAAAAATTACCTCTGTTTGTCAATTATTAAAATTTAACTTAAATTCAGGGGAAAATTTATGAAATTCAACTTAGTTAGATTACTTTCTATCGCTTCAATGATGTTTTTATTTGCTACCACAGCTTTAGCTCAAGATGCGGCTGGGGCTGATCGTCCATTAATTAAAATTACTGGTGCATTTGCTGTTGCTGTTGCTGCTTTAGGTGGTGCTTTGGGCGACGGAAAAGCTATTGCTGCTGCTTGTGAAGGAACAGCAAGAAATCCTGGTGCTGGCCCACGTATTTTCACTATGATGATTTTAGGTTTAGCACTTATTGAAACATTAGTATTATTAACCTTTGTAACTGTACTCTTAGGTCAATAATTATTAATAACTTGCTTGGTTTTTAAAGCCAGCACTACTTTATTAGTAGATTGCTGGCTTTTCTCTTGATTGCAATACTAGTTTGTGAGAAAGTAAGGTTTTCATAAACCTAGCAATCGTCATAACTAATAAGGAAAGGCTTAAGCGGCATGGAAAAAAAAGTTCTGGATAGAATTCTGACCATGGCGGTCAAAAGTGGTGTTTCTGATATTCACTTCCAATCAGGAAGTGTGCCTCTATTTCGTTATAATGGCGCATTAATGGATGTTAAGTATGAAGTGCTTACTTCTGCTGATACAGAATCAATAGCTCGTATTTTACTAAAAAACGAACGCCTACATGATTATGATGAGTTTGTAGAACGAGATATTTCTTATGGAATTGAAGGGGCTGGTCGTTTTCGTGCTAATGTTTTTAAGCAGCGTGGTACTTTTGCAGTTGTACTTAGAGCTATTCCAATTGAAGCCCGAACTTTTCAAAATTTAAGCCTTCCTCCAACACTTGCTGATATTGCCGATCTAACTCGTGGGTTAGTTCTAATTACTGGGGCAACTGGGAATGGTAAATCTACTAGTATGTCAGCAATGATTGAACATATTAACCGTAACCGTAAAGTACATGTTATTACTATTGAAGACCCTATAGAATTTCTTTATAAAAACCAAAAAGCCGTTATTACACAACGCGAAATAGGCGAAGATACCCGCACTTTCCGTGATGCGCTACGAACAGCATTACGACAAGATCCTGACGTAATTATGGTTGGTGAAATTAGAGATGGTGAAACCTTTGATACAGCCTTACGTGCAGCAGAAACAGGACATTTAGTTATGAGTGCAATTCATACTACAGATGTGCAAAAAACTATAGGTCGTTTATTAAGTTTTTATCCTGCTGAAGAACATACTTCTATTCGTTATAGAATTGCTGAAAACTTAGGGGCTATTATGTCACTACGTCTACTGCCTCATAAAAGCGGAAATGGTCGAGTCCCGGCTGTAGAAATAATGCGCACAACTCATGCTATACAAGATTGTATTAAAAATGCTGAAAAAACTAATGAAATTGCAGCACATATGGAACGCGGACGTGATCATTATGGAATGCAAACTTTTGATCAACATTTGTTACAACTCTATCATGAAGGCAAGTTAAGCTTACAAGTAGCTAAGGCTGCTGCTTCAAGTGTTGGCGACTTTGAACGTTCTCTGACCTTAGAAGGTGTATAAACTTAAACACTTTAGCAAAAAATAAAAAAATAAATCGCACTAACTTTTCTATCTATAAAAGTTAGTGCGATTTATAATTTGGAAACTTAAATTTTATTAAGAATTTTTGCTATATCTGGTTGAATAGGTAATCTAGCAAACATACTAATATTTGTTCCTCCAGTATTACCAACAGGAACAATTCCAACAGCAGAACCTAAAGCCCCAAAAATAATTCGTACAGTTTGACCTAAAATCTCTTGCACTGAAGCCCTGCAAAACCCAACTTTTAACATCCACCAGTGAGATTTAACATGAGCTACAACATAAAGTTGTCCAAGAACATGGGCGCGTTCTAAATGCTTAAAACTTTTTTCTAAATCTCCTTTAGCAAAAAATTCTTTTGCTACTTTCATTTCCGTATCAAAAGCTTGTCTTACTTGAGTATTCATACAAAGTCTTTATTGCTTTTTGCTATAAGCATTTTCTGCTAATTGTCTTGCATTTGGCAATTCATCGACTGCTCTTAAAACTTGCTCATCACCTTCTAATAAAACTTGATTTCCTACTTCTGTACCATAAGCAGCAGTAACAGCTTCTTCACGGATTCTGCGTTTTATATAGTCTAAATTTTCGTTAAACTGTGCTTCTGTAACCTTTAAATTTTCTCTTTCTTTACTAGAAATAAAAGTTTGAAAAGCAGCAACTACCTTATCTGTCACCACAAATTCATCAGCACTTAATTTATGGTTAAAGCTTGTTCGAGTTACTTTAAATTGGGCTTGTCCAGGTATAAGGCCAGCCGTAAGTTCCCTAGCAAAAGCAAATGTAGCATTAAATAGTTTTGCTCTTACAGGAGTAAACTCTGATAATTTTACCTCTACATCTGGCTTAATTCCCCCACCACTATAAACATCCCTTCCTGAATCTGTGCGATGTTTCTCGCCTACAGGTTGTTTAGCATCTTGCTTAAAGTGGTTGGAATAATATTCATAAAATGATAGCCCTGAATAATCGCGTTGTATAAGTCTTCCGCTAGGTGTGTAGTATTTTGCAGTCGTTAGAGTAAGACCAGAGCCATAAGGAAGCCTAAAAACGGTTTGTACTAAACCTTTACCAAAACTGCTTTCACCAACAATTATTCCTCGATCATGATCTTGAATTGCTCCAGCAACAATTTCTGAGGCTGATGCTGTACTACGATTAATTAAAATAACTAGTGGTATATCTTCTGGAGCAGAATTATTAGCGTCATGTGACCGGGATTCTGTGCGATTGTCTCGTCCTCTGATGGAAACAATACTTTGACCTTTTTGCAAAAATATATTGGAAACTTTGATAGCTTGAGTTAATAATCCACCAGGATTATTACGTACATCTAAGATTAAGGATTTCATTCCTTCAGACTTAAGACCTTCCATTGCTTGTAGTAATTCATCCTCTGTAGTGTGATTAAAGCCTCCTACTAAAGCAATATACCCAACACCTGGCTTAACCATAAAAGCATTACGTATGGAGGGTAGGGGAACAGCATCCCGAACAATCTTAAAAGTGAGTGGTTTAGGAACTCCTGCACGTTCTACTTCAATTTCTACAGGTTCTCCTTTTGGCCCACGTACATTTTCTAGTACTTCTTGAGTTGACCATTCTGTTGCTAATTTATCATTAACTTTTAGGATAGCATCTCCATAGCGTAGGCCGGCTTGTTCTGCTGGTGTGCCTTTGATGGCAGAAAGGATAAAAACTCGGTTATTACGCCGATTTATTGTGACACCAATGCCAAAAAATTGGCTATGTTGTTCTCTTTGTAGTTCTTGAAACTCTTTGCTATCAAAATAATTTGAGTGTGGATCTAATGTGCGTAACATGTTTTGGATAGCAACTTTAGTAAGATTATCATGTTTAATTTCATCAACATAATTTGTCTCTACTACATTAAGTGCTTCAGTGAAAATACTCTCTATATCTGTTGTACGCACTTGACTGCCAGGATTTGTAGCTTGGACTTTATGACTATAAAATCCACCAGCTAACGTTCCCATTAACATTATTGCAAAAATTAATACAGTAAAAGTTCTTTTTGTTCGCATCAAAACCTCACCAGCAAGGTAAAAATCTTAGTTTGACGAAGTGATTAGCTTTATATTAGCCACTATTTTAATGTATAGGAAATATAGCATATCCAGCTTTTTGAAGATAAGCCTAATTTTCTTTTAATAAATTTTTTGCCTGATAAATAGCTAACATAGAAATTTACCAAACTGCTAATTTTACTGGAAAAGACTCTAAGCTACTGCTATAAATGCCTGCTAATTTTAGGAAAAATTAATTTTAGGAAAAAACATGGCGATTAAATCAGATAAATGGATTAAACATATGTGTGAAACTGCCGAGTTAATCACACCTTTTGAAACTAGCTTGTTAAGACAGGTAGATAATCGTAGGATTATTAGTTGTGGCTTGTCTAGTTATGGCTATGATTGTAGACTAGCACGAGATGAATTTAAGGTTTTTTCCCCTATTCAAGGTACAGAAATTAACCCAAAACAATTTGACTCTAAAAGCTTACTGGATATCCCTTTAAGAACTGATGCAGATGGCTCAACTTATTGGCTACTCCCTCCACATTCTTATGCCTTAGGTATTACCATTGAACGTTTTAATATTCCTCGTAATGTAACAGCCATTGCATTAGGTAAATCAACTTATGCAAGATGTGGAATAGTTGTTAACACAACCCCGCTAGAAGCTAATTGGCGAGGACGGCTAGTTATAGAGCTTTATAATGCAGCAAATCTGCCTGTTAGGTTATTTGCTGAAGAAGGTTTTGTACAAATCTTGTTTTTTCAGTCAGATGAAGAATGTGAGACATCTTATAGTGATCGTCAAGGAAAGTATCAAGATCAATCTGGGCTAACTTTGGCTAAGGTGTAATAGTTTTAGCCGGAAACTGCTAACAAATCTGGCTATTTTGCGATCTTGGGTCTTGGTATCAGCATTTTTTCCGGCTAACTTACTTTTATTGATTTCTCTAAAAGCATTTAAGTTGCTTAAAGCTATAATTTCTAATCCATATCTTTATATTTGCTAGGGCGTTGAATATCAAATTTCTCTAATCGATATTGTAAGGTTCTAAAGGTTAGTCCTAATAACTTAGCAGCACGGGTTATATTCCAGTCTGATTGTTCCATTGCTTGAATAATTACGGACTTTTCCAGGTCTTCAAAGGAAATGCCTTCTGGAGGTAGCTTAAAGCTAAAAGAAGAAGCCTGCTCGCCTTCCTGACGTATTTCTATTGGCAAATCCTCAACATCTATATAATCACCTTCACAAAGTAAAATTGCTCGTTTCATTGCTGATTCTAATTGTCGGACGTTACCGGGCCAGGAATATTCATTAACAAGTTTTTTGACTGCTGGACTAAGCCCTTTAATTGGGCGAGCAGCAGAACGACCATGTTTGGCTAGAAAATAATCTACCAACAATGCTATATCACTTCGCCTTTGTCTTAAGGAAGGAATATTAATAGGAATAACATTTAATCTATAGTAAAGATCTGAGCGAAAAGTATTTTCCTTTACCATAGTTTCAAGGTCACGGTTAGTTGCTGCTAGCACTCTAACATCAACTTTTATTGGCCTAGTGCCACCTACACGCATAATTTCACGCTCTTGTAATGCACGTAGTATTTTAGCCTGCATACTAATATTTAAGTCACCTATTTCATCTAAAAATAGAGTTCCCCGATCAGCAACTTCAAAAAGCCCTTTTTTCTCAGCATGTGCGCCAGTAAAAGAGCCTTTTTCATGTCCAAAGAGTTCTGATTCTAATAAATTTTCATTAATTGCAGCACAATTAACAGCAGAAAACAGTTGGTTAACACGTGGGCTGTTATTATGAATTGCGCGGGCTATTAGTTCTTTTCCTGCTCCTGATTCACCACGAATTAAAACGGTTTCACTAGAGCGAGCAACTTTTATAATCATTTTCTTAACTTTGCTCATCTCTTCAGATTCGCCAATAATCTCTGTATCTAAGACATTTAGCTTTTCTAATGCTCGTGCAACTATTTCAAGCAATTTATCTTTGTCTAAGGGTTTCTCTAAATAATCATAAGCACCTAATTTAATGGCTTCTTTTGCTGAATCAATTGAGCCATGAGCCGTCATTAAAATTACAATAATTGAAGAATCATACTGAACTAGTTGATTAAGTAATTCTATCCCATCCATTCCACTCATTTTTAAGTCTGTTAAAACTAGGTCAAAACGCCCCTGTTTTACTAGTCTTAAAGCCTGCTCACCACTAGATGCAGTGCTAACAGTATAGTCTTCTTCACTTAAGATTAACTCTAAAATTTCTCTTTGGCGTTTCTCATCATCAACAACTAAAATTTTTTTGCGTGCCATTTATTAAGCTCCAGATAACTTGTTTATCAATTACTTAGTAGGTAAGATTTTTCCGGTTTTTATTGCTCGATGATAAATAAATAAAGCTACTCCTAAAATAGCTAATGAAACAACACCCCATAAAGTTGCCCAGAAAATAGCTGGAATACCTGTAATACTCGCCATTCCTTGAGCGTCTGAATGTGTTGCAGAGGAAGCAGCTAAAAACCATAAAGTTTTTATATCAGATAAAGCATTTAAGCAACTTTGTATTGCTAAAAAGCTTAAAGCAAATTGTGCGCCTGTGGTTGGTAAAAACTTAGCAGCTAAAAATAATACTGTGGCTAAAGTAAGTCCTGCAATCCAACCAAACAAATTATTTGTAATAGCCAAAAATGCAATTAAAGTAAAAAATGTACCTATACCAGCAGCACTTAAACCGACTTTTAAGCTATTAGGTAAGTTTGGCTTAGCAAAAAGTGTTACTCCTATTGCAGAAAGCAAAATAGTTAATAAAAATGAGGTATAGCCAACACCAATAAAAAATACGGTTACAGCTAAAACACCAACGGCTAGTGCAGCAAGGATTTTTCTAGACATCTCCCCTTTATAAGAAAGGATTAAAAGTAAAGCCCCAAATAATGCACTACCTAAATAACCAGCACTAAAAGTTACTACAGCAATTCCACCTGCAACAAGCGTCACACCGCTAGTGTCAGGGTTAATTGTCATTCCTTGAACACTTCCTAAAGTTAAAAGCCCTGCTAAAGCATGACAAGTTTCATGTACATAAGTAACAAATAAGTTGAATGGATAGAGTATTAATCTGCTTTGTGGAATAAGGCCGATTAAAAGAGTAACTAATGAGGCTAGCATTAAAAGCTTGAAGCTATTTTTTGATTCTTTCATAATGAAAATCCTTTCACTTTATTATTTTTATGTTAGCTAAATACTAAACTTTTTAATAGCAAAAGATGAGTCAATCTAAAAAAAAAGCCGGTAAAGAAAAACCTAGTATCCAACAGATAAAACAACTAGATAACTCTACTAAATCAGTAAGTTTATCTGATAACGATAATTTACTTATAAACAAACAACAGAAAGTAGTTTTACCACTAATCACTTTTCTTATTGCCATATTAGCCTATTTACTAACATTTGCCCGTACAGTTACTTTAGTAGATAGCGGAGAGCTAATACTCACTAGTGCTAAATTAGGTGTTGCTCACCCACCAGGATTTCCACTCTATACCATACTAGGCTATTTATTTACCAAACTACCACTTGGCAGCATTGCAGCAAGAATGAGTTTTATGTCTGCTTTTTTTGCTGCGTTAACTTCTGCTGTTTTAACCCTAATTGCAATAAACATCTATGACGTTTTTGCTCAAAATAGTCCAAATAAGCAAGGTAAAAACCCTAACGTACAAAAACAATTTTTAACAGATAGTATTTTTCTTCAACCCATCTTTAAGTTCTTGATGCCTCCAATAGTTGCACTAAGCTTTTCTTTCTCTACTACGCTTTGGTTTTATGCTTCTGTTGCAGAAGTTTACACACTAAATATTTTTATGCTTAGTGGAATTATTTATTTGATGCTTGAGTGGCACTTAAAAAAGCAAGCCAATGACAAGAAGGCAGATAACATAATCCCAGTAGCAGCTTTAATTTATGGTCTAGCATTAGGTGTTCACCATGTCACAATTTTACTTACTTTGCCTGCTATAGCTTTTTTTGTTATTTATAATGAAGGCTTTAAGTATTTACTTTCTAAACAAGTCAAAATAGCTTTTGTTACAGTGCTAATAGGCTTTGCTATCTACTTATATTTACCAATATCAGCTAATCAACAACCTATTTTTAATTGGGGGAATCCTTCTTCACTTGAAAGATTTTATTGGCACATTTCCGCTAAACAATACCAAGTTAACCTTTCACCTAGCCTTGAGATAGTTAAAGAGCAATTTAAGTATTTTGCTAATTTGACTTTTTGGCAATTTACTCCTTTAGGTTTAGTGTTTATTTTTGTTGGGCTTGCAGCACTTTGGAAAAATAAACGCAATATATTTTACTTAACCATTTTAATTATTGTTTTTGACTTAGCTTATTCTGTAAGTTATGAAATTGCTGAAGATAAGGACGCTTATTATTTAACTACTAATTTTGCATTAACCATTATAATTGCTGCTGGCTTAATAGATTTATTTACCAAATTAGCTACAAAAAGTAAGCCTTTTGCTACTCTAACTCTAATATTTTTCAGTATCTTACCAATCTTAAATTTTGTTACTCACTATCAGGAAAATAACAAAAGAAATTATTTAATAGCTCGTGACTACGTAGAAAATGTAATGCGTAGTGTAGAACCTAGCAGTCTTTTACTTACTTTAGAATGGCAATTCTACTCACCATATCTTTATATGCGTCATTTAGAAAATTTTCGTTCTGATGTGGTTGTAATTGATGTAAATCTGCTTAGGCGTTCTTGGTATATTGAAAGTTATCTGACGCAGCAACACCCAGAAATGATGAAAGCTTGCGAAAAGGAAACTAAAGAATTTTTAGAAGATTTAAGGCTTTTTGAAGCAGATAAGCCATATGATAATGTAAGTATTAGCAAAAAGTTTTTTGCTCTTATAAATTCTTTTATTAACTACAACTTATCTAAAAATCAAGCAGCTTATACAATGTTACCTATTGACCCACCAACAGTTGTAGCTGATTACAATTTAGTTCCTCAAGGGTTAACTATGCGTATTTATGCTGATAAAACTTTTCATCTTGACCCAGCACCTTCTCTTGAGTTACGAGGATTATTAGATGGTTCTATTCATTTAGATGAAGTAGCTACAAAAAAATTACTACCTAATTATGCTACAATGATTGCTAATCGTGGTAAATACTTAAGCGTTGCGCAAAGACATGATGAAGCAATAGAATTTCTACAATTATCATTAAAATTACTACCAAATTTTGACAGAACCTATCAGTTTTTAGGTGATGCTTATGCTGGTAAAGGTGAAAAGGTAGCAGCCGAGCAGAACTATAAAAAAGCATTAGAGTTAAACCCTACTAATAAATTAGCTCAGCAAGGCTTACAACAATTAAACCAATTGCCTAATTAAAATAAAATTTATGGTTGTTTTGTAATTGCTTTGGCTAATTCTTGATTTAACGAATTATGAAAATACATTAAACTTTGTTCATAACGACCATAGGTAAAATGCTTATTAGCCTTTGATTCTAAGCCTTTTTGGATAGCTTCCCCCATCCAAAAATCTTCCTCTGTTGCGTTGGTAAGAATATCAATATTTTTTTGCCAGTAATTTACAGCCTTTTCTGTCTCTGGTTTAGCTGAAATTAAACTATTAACTAACATTATGGAGTTGTTAATATCTACGGGAAAAATATTAAATAATGTAGCGTGACCAGGTTCTACTAAAATTAAACTATTAGGAAATAGATAATATAAAATATTAGCAACAGGTCTAATATTCCATTTTTCCTTATCAATTGGCTTAAGTTCCACTATCCGACGCTTAGGAAAAATATTTCTCATATGCAAACCAAATTGATCATAAATACCAACATTATCAATAAACATTGGATAAATTGTACTTCTATGAGCATGTTTAACATGGTAGCCTTCTAAAAAAATCTCTATACCTAACTTCCAATTTAATGCTTTTTTCTTGCTATGTGGTTGGTAAGAAATATGTGTATCAAAACCATAGGAAGTAAAATCTTCTACTAAATCGCCTAAGTAACTATCTATATCTAGTTCTACATCAGGTGAAGGACTAACCCAAATAAAGCCATATTTTTCAACAACAGGTAATTTTATAAGTTGCGTTTCTTCAAGCTTGGTACAAGGAAAGCCTTCCTGATGTGGTAGGTGAATTAGTTTCCCTTCTTGGTTATAAGTCCAAGCATGATAAGGACATACAAAAGATTTTTTCTTTATTCCACACGGCTCATTAACTAGGCGCATTCCACGATGACGACAAACATTGATAAAAGCATTTAACGTTCCTTCATCAGTTCGCAAAACAACTATTGGAACACCTGTTTCATTATGAGAAAGATAATCACCTGAATTAGCAACTTGACTAGAATGTCCAATAATCATTGGATATTTTCTAAAGAAAAGATTTTTCTCTTTTTCCAAAAGCTCTGTTGATAAATAACCCTCAACAGTTTGTTGATAGCTATTTTCCACCATATCTGTAGAACGATTGTCTACATAGCCTAAAATTCTATCAATCAATGATATTTGGGTAGCTAATTTCATAGTATTTTACCTTACAAAACTTGAAATCCTCTCTGTAAAATTATGCAAATATGCTAAATATGTTGTTCTTTATAAATCCCTTATAAATTCTATAGTCCTTCTTTATCTACAAACAACTATTATTTTTCCAACAAGAGAATAAATAGAGGTTGGAATGTTAGATATTATTTTTATGCTAATAATTATATTGTTTATGATTTTATGTCTTTATTATACAAAAGCTTGCAACAAACTCTAAAAACTTAAGGCTAGAAAATGAATTTAGATTATTTACTTAGTAGCATTCTGGTCTTGGCATTATTTATTTATTTAATATATGCCCTACTTCGTCCAGAAAAATTTTAGTTAGGAAAATTTATGACCGCTAACGGATTTCTACAACTAGCAATCTTTCTTTTAGTTCTACTTCTTTTAACTAAACCACTTGGCAGCTATATGACAAAAATTTTTACTGGAGAAAAAACTTTATTGAGTAAAGTGCTATCTCCTTTAGAAAATTTAGTTTATAGAATTTGCCAAATAGACCAAACTCCTCAGCATTGGACAAATTATGCAATTTCACTGATTTTATTTAATTTTGTAGGGGTAATAGTGCTTTATCTGCTCCAAAGATTACAATCTTTTTTACCTCTTAACCCACAAAATTTTACTTCTATAGCTTCAGACCTAGCTTTTAATACTGCCGTTAGTTTTGTTAGCAATACTAACTGGCAAGCTTATAGCGGTGAATCAACTATGAGCTATTTAACTCAAATGTCTGGGCTGGCGGTACAAAACTTTGTTTCTGCTGCTACAGGTCTTGCAGTTGCAATAGCCTTTATTCGTGGCATTGCTGAACGAGAAGCAAAAACTATTGGTAATTTTTGGGTAGATTTAACCCGGTCAATAGTTTACATCCTTTTGCCATTTTCGCTAGTTGGAGCATTAGTTTTAGTTTCTCAAGGAGTAGTTCAAAACTTTAATCCCTATGTTACAGCTAAAAGAGTTGAAGCGGTGACAGTAGAAAAAATTGCTATTGATGGGACTAAAACCATAGAAACTATTACTGATCAAGTTATTGCTCAAGGCCCGGTTGCTTCACAGGAAATTATTAAACAGCTTGGTACAAATGGAGGTGGTTTTTTTAATGCTAACTCTGCTCATCCATATGAAAACCCAACTCCATTAACTAACTTTATTTCAATGTTGGCTATTTTCCTGATTCCATCAGCACTAACTTACACATTAGGCAAAATGACAGGTAATCAAAAACATGGCTGGGCAGTTTTTACGGCTATGTCAATTTTGTTTCTAGCAGGATTTTTGGTTGTCTATCACTTTGAAGCTAAGGGAAACCCTCAGTTTACCCAATACAATGTTGACCAAGTAGCCATTGAAAACACGGGACAAGAGCAAGCAGGCGGCAATATGGAAGGCAAAGAAGTCCGTTTTGGAATTGCAAATTCCGCGCTTTTTGCTACTGCAACCACAGATGCTTCTTGTGGGGCTGTTAATTCAATGCATGACTCCTACACTCCGCTTGGTGGAATGATTTTATTGCTCAACATTATGTTAGGCGAAGTAATTTTTGGCGGTGTAGGTGCTGGACTTTATGGAATGTTGGTTATGGTAATACTAACCGTTTTTATTGCTGGCCTTATGGTTGGACGTACACCGGAATATTTAGGAAAGAAAATAGAAGCTAAAGAAATAAAAATGGCTATGCTTTACGCGCTAGTTTTTGCTGTAACTATTTTGATTTTTTCCTCTTGGTCAAGTGTTGCTAGTTATGGAGTCTCTAAAATAAATAACTCTGGGCCTCATGGGTTGTCAGAAATTGTTTATGCTTTTTCATCGGCTACAGGCAATAACGGATCGGCCTTTGCTGGCATTACAGTCAATACATTTTGGTATAACATTACGTTAGGTTTATCAATGTTAATTGGTAGATTTTTAATGATTATTCCTGTACTAGCAATTGCAGGCAATTTAGCAGCTAAAAAGTCTGTACCTGTTTCTGCTGGTACATTTCCAGTCCATACACCTTTATTTGTCCTACTACTAATTAGTGTAATTTTAATTGTTGGAGCATTGACATTCTTTCCTATGCTCTCACTAGACCCTATTGTTGAACATTTCCTAATGAATTCAAACATTAGTTTTTAAGGAAAGAAAGCTGAGATAAACAAAATGCCACAAAATACTAAAGCATTATTTGAAAGTTCAATTGTAAAAACTGCTATTAAAGACTCTTTGCGAAAATTAGATCCTCGGATAATGGCTAAAAATCCAGTAATGTTTGTTGTAGAAATCGGTAGCTTACTGACTACGCTACTCTTAATACGTGATATTGCTCAAGGACAAACTGCAAACCTACTTTTTACTGTACAAATAACTATTTGGCTTTGGTTTACTGTTCTGTTTGCTAATTTTGCTGAAGCTATGGCTGAGGGACGAGGCAAAGCACAAGCCGACACTTTAAGAAAAGCTAAAAGTGAAACTGTTGCTTATCGGATCTTAAACAATAATGCCAATACTGCTAACAAGTTTGACATTGACAAAATTGCAACAGAAGAGATTTCCGCCTTAAAATTACGTAAGGGTGATGTTGTTTTAGTCAAAGCAGGTCAATTTATTCCTGGGGATGGTGAAGTAATTGCTGGTGTTGCTTCGGTTGATGAGTCGGCAATCACTGGAGAAAGTGCGCCTGTGATTCGTGAGTCTGGCGGGGATCGTTCGGCTGTGACTGGTGGAACTAAAGTTTTATCAGACTGGATCAAGATTCGTATAACTTCAAATCCTGGCGAGACATTTTTAGATCGAATGATTGCACTTGTTGAAGGCGCAGAGCGTCAAAAGACACCTAATGAAATAGCCTTAAATATTTTATTAGCAGGATTAACAATTATTTTTCTCTTAGCTGTTGCAACGCTTTTACCTTATGCAATTTATAGTGTAGAGGCTTCTAACGGTGCAGGAATTTTTAAGTCGGCTCAAGTTCCATCAATTACAGTGCTTATAGCATTACTTGTTTGTTTAATTCCAACTACAATTGGCGGATTGCTTTCAGCCATTGGGATTGCTGGAATGGATCGACTAATTCAGCATAATGTTTTGGCTATGAGTGGTCGAGCAGTAGAAGCAGCAGGCGATGTTAATGTTTTGCTGTTAGATAAAACTGGCACAATTACTTTAGGCAATCGTCAAGCAACAGAATTTATTCCAATGCCAGAAATTAACGAAACAGAATTAGCCGACATAGCACAACTAGCAAGTCTTTCTGATGAAACTCCTGAAGGTCGCTCTATTGTCGTGCTAGCTAAAACAAAATATAAACTTCGTGGACGAGATTTAGCCCAAAAAGATATGCTGTTTGTTCCTTTTACGGCTCAAACTAGGATGTCTGGAGTAGATTTTGCAGGTCGCGTAATTCGTAAAGGTTCTTATGATGCTGTACTAAATTTTGTTAAAGAACAAAATGGAACTATCCCAACAGAGCTAAAAGCGGCTGTAGAAAAGGTTTCCGGTGCTGGTGGTACTCCATTAGTTGTAGCAGATGGCAACCGCATTTTAGGAGTTATTTACCTAAAAGATATTGTCAAAGGTGGAATTAGAGAGCGTTTTACACAGTTAAGAAATATGGGAATTAAAACCATTATGATTACTGGTGATAACTCGCTAACGGCAGCGGCAATTGCTCAAGAAGCTGGTGTAGATGATTTTTTAGCAGAAGCTAAACCTAAAGATAAATTAGACTTAATTAAAAAAGAACAAGCCGAAGGTAAACTTGTAGCAATGACTGGAGATGGAACTAATGATGCTCCTGCCCTAGCTCAATCTGATGTTGGCGTAGCAATGAACACCGGCACAATGGCAGCTAAAGAAGCTGGAAATATGGTAGACCTTGACTCAAACCCTACTAAATTGATTGAAATTGTTGAAATCGGCAAACAACTTTTAATGACTCGCGGGGCTTTGACTACGTTTTCTATTTCAAATGATGTTGCTAAGTATTTTGCTATTATTCCTGCTATTTTTTCTGGTCTTTATGTGATATCAGGAAGTTCTAATAGTCCGCTATCAACATTAAATATTATGGGTCTTTCAAGCCCTGAATCAGCCATATTATCAGCCGTAATTTTTAACGCTTTAATAATTGTTTTTTTAATTCCTTTAGCATTAAAAGGAATTAAATATAAACCAATGAGTGCAGCACAACTTCTTAGGCGTAATCTAGTAATTTATGGCTTAGGTGGTGTGATAATTCCTTTTATTGGAATTAAGTTTATTGATTTGATAATTAGAACTTTAGGTTTAGCCTAAAAATTGGAAATTGAAGGAAAAGAAAATGAGTTGGCTAAAACAAATATATACCGCAGTAATGGCAATTCTAGTATTTACAATAATTACAGGTTTAATTTATCCATTAGTTGTTACTTTGCTAGCTCAAGCTTTATTTAATGATCAAGCTAATGGAAGTTTAATTAAAAAAGATGGTCAAATAGTCGGCTCTCGTCTTATTGGTCAATCTTTTAGTAGCAACGAGTATTTTTACTCTCGACCATCTGCGGCAGGTGTTGGTTATGATGCAACCTCATCAGGTGGCACTAATTGGGGGCCAACAAATCACTTACTTATTGATAGAGTTAAAGTTACCGCCACAAGCTTAAAAAAAGAAAATCCTAATTCTTTGATTCCGGTAGATTTAGTTACAGCTTCGGCTTCAGGTCTTGACCCTGATATTAGTCCAGCCTCGGCACACTTCCAAATTAGCCGAGTTGCAAAGGCTAGAAATATTTCTGAGCAACAAATAAAAGATTTAGTCACAAAACACACTAAAGCACGACAATTTAATATACTTGGAGAAAATCGAGTTAATGTATTAGAGTTAAACTTAGACCTAGATGCAACTTATCCAGTTAAAAAACAATAGTTTATGAGCGAGTACCAAGATAAAAGACCTGATCCAGACAATTTACTAGCCAAACTAGCAGAGGCAGATCGGCCTAGACTACGTATTTATATTGGTGCTGCACCTGGTGTAGGTAAAACTTATCAAATGTTAGAGGACGCTCATTCACTTCGTAAACAAGGCCAAGATGTAGTAATTGGACTAGTTGAAACCTTTGGACGTGAAGAAACAGAAAAACAAATTGGTGACTTAGAAGTAATTCCACGTAAACAAATCTCTTATCGAGAAGTCAGCTTGTCGGAAATGGATATAGATGCAATTCTAGCTCGTAAACCTCAGATTTGTTTGGTTGATGAGCTAGCTCATACAAATGTTCCTGGTTCAAAAAATAAAAAACGCTATGAAGATGTTTTAGATTTACTTGATGCTGGAATTAATGTAATGACGGCTGTAAATATCCAACATGTTGAAACGCTTAATGATACGGTGATGAAATCCTCTGGTGTTAAGGTACGCGAAACCGTCCCAGATGCTTTTTTTGAACGTGCAGACGAGATTATTAATGTTGATATTAGCGTTGATGAACTACAAAACCGGCTAAAACAAGGCAAAGTTTATCGTCCAGAAAAAGTTGAACAAGCACTAAATAATTTTTTTAAGATAAGCAATCTTTCAACTTTACGTGAACTAGCACTGCGAACTGTTGCAGAACAAGTTAGCGTCAAAGCGGCTCAATATCGTGAAAGAGAAGGCTTAGAGCCAGCATCCATTCCAGAAACCGTTATGGTTTGTATGTCTTCTAGCACGACCGCGCCAAAAATGATCCGTACCGGAGCTAGAATTGCTGGCCGACTGGCTGCGCGTTGGTATGCTGTTTATATAGAAACACCTAGAGAGGATGCAAAGCATATTCGCTCAGAAGATGCCCGCCAACTTTCTAGCAATATTGCTTTAGCTGAAGAATTAGGAGCAACAATTGTTAAATTAAAAGCTGAACGTCCCGCAGATGGCCTAATTAATTTTGCTAAACGTGAAGGAATCACCCATGTAATTTTTGGTCAATCTGCCCGTTCTCGCTGGGAACTGTTGGTTAAAGGTTCTGTTATTGACCGTTTTCTTGACGAAGTTAAAGAAGCGGCTGTCCAAGTTATTCCCACTGCCGAACAAAGACCAAATAAGCCTTCCCGTTGGAAATTGCCAGCAGATTGGCTAAGTTATCTAGTCGCTATCGTTGGACAAGTAGTTGTAGTTATTATATTTAAGCTATTTACAGTTAATAGCACAACTGTAGCTTTAACTTTACTGCTTATTGTACAAGTCGCGGCTTCACTTCGTGGTTTAGGCCCAAGTTTTGTTGCTGCACTAATTGGAATGCTTTGTTTTAACTACTTTTTTCTTCCACCTGTTAAAACTTTTACCATTCAAGACCCGCAAAACTGGGTCGCTCTAACAGCATTTACCATAACAGCAATTATTACCAGCCATTTTTCTGCTTCTGCAAAAGCCCGTGCTGAAGACGCAGAAAAACGACGTGAAGACGTTTGGCGACTCTATGAACTTGGCAGAACAATTATTGCAACCCCTGATTCAGAAACAGCAACCACTATGATTGCTCGCCAAGTTGTTGATGTCTTTAAGCTAGATTATTGCTGTATTTTTGCCCCTGATAGCGAAGGAAAATTAAAAAAACTAACCCTTGCAACTGAACTAAATAATATTCACTCTTTAGTTAAAGAAGAGCTTGTAAATGAAGTTTTTCAGCTAGGCGAATTAAAAATACTTAATAAATATAGTGAATATTACCCAACTAATATTAATAGTCCTATTAATCAACTAGCTTATGTTCCTTTAAGAGTTGGTCTTAAGTGTATTGGAGTAATGATAGTCAGGGCTGACACTTTAGAGCGTACAACTTTAGAAGCGACCGCCGGACTAGTAGCATTAGCACTTGAAAGAATCCGGTTCTTGCAAGAAGTTAGCCATACAGAAACCTTACGCCAAAGCGATAAATTAAAGTCGGCTTTGCTTGCATCCGTTTCTCATAACCTGCGGACTCCGTTAACAGCAATTCGCACTTGTGTAGACAGTTTGCTACAAAAAAATATTTCAATGGATCAAGAAAAGTCTACCGAATTTCTTTCTATAATTGATGAGCAATCTCACCGGCTAAGTCAGGTAGTCAATAATCTTTTAGAAATGGCACGTATCGAAGCAGGAGAATTAAAATTAAAGAAAACATGGACAGATGTTTCAGAGCTTTTTACTAATTCATTACAACGTTGTGCAATTGCGTTACGTGACCATAAAATTGAAGTTAATCTGTCTGAAGATATGCCACTTGTTAAAATAGATTCGGCTTTACTTGAAGAAGTATTACTTAATCTATTAGAAAATGCTGCTAAATATTCACCAAAACAAACTAAAATTATTTTAGCTGGAAAACTTCAAGCAGAAGAATTACTTATAAGTGTCAAAGATCACGGTCAAGGAATTGATTTAGCAGAACAAAAAAAGGTTTTTGATAAGTTTTACCGCACAAATCGAGATGATAAAAACCGTCCTGCGGGCTTAGGCATGGGGTTAGCTATTGCTCGTGGTATTGTAGAACTTCATGACGGTAAAATATGGGTAGAAAGTCAATTAGGCAAAGGATCCACCTTTTATTTTTCTCTACCTGTGGAATATAAAGATTTATCGTCCTTAATGCCTAGCGAGGAAATTTAAGTGAAAAGTATTTTGTTAGTAGATGATGAATTAGCAATTTTAAGGGCTATACGTGCTAGCCTTTCAGCCAATGGCTATGAGGTCAGAACAGCTAAAAACGGTCAAGATGCACTAGATGAAATACGTAAAGAGCAACCTGATCTAGTAATTTTAGATTTGGTAATGCCCGATATTACAGGTTTAGAAGTATGCCGCCGAGTTAGAGAATTTTCTAAAGTCCCTATCATCATACTTTCGGCTAAAGGCGAAGACCAAGACAAAGTAATAGCCTTAGACCTTGGAGCAGATGATTATGTTACTAAACCTTTTAATTTAGATGTTTTACTAGCTCGTATTCGTGCTGTTTTAAGGCGTACAAATACTAATGAAATAGAAGAAAATATCTTAAAAATTAATGATGTAATTGTTGATGTAGAAAGCCGTCGAGTCACAGTAGCAGGTAAAGAAATCAAGCTTACACCTAAAGAATTTGAGGTATTACGTTATTTAATTTTACGTGCTGGAAAAATCGTCACTCATCGAGCATTATTGCAATCAATTTGGGGTTGGGAGTTTGTTGATCAAATAGAATACCTAAGAGTTTTTGTTAATCAGCTTAGAAAAAAACTAGAACCTGATCCACATCATCCACGCTATATTTTGACTGAACCTTGGGTTGGCTATCGTTTTGCCTTAGAAAGTAGCGACCACAAAGAAGGACTATAAAACGCTATCTGTTGATTTTTCAGCAGTTACAGGAGCAGGAGGAATTTCTTTCCCTTGGGCTTCAAGTTCTTGAAGTAAAACTTCCTGGTATTCTTTACGCCAATCAACTTCAAATTCTGCCTTTTCAACAATGTTTTGTAGTAAGTAGTTTTGATAGATTAAATATAAAAGCACAAGTAAAACCGGCCAGATAACCAACATTGTTTTAAGCGCAGCTAAAACTTCCTGCCAACTCCAAAGCCCTAGCCACTGTAAAAGCAGGAGCAAAAGAGAAACTATTGTTATTTGTGCAAAGCGTTGTCGAAGATTGATATCTGGAGCATAGACTAAAAATCTTTTTAGAAGCCATGCGACCAAGAAAATATCTATCCAACCGCGCATTGCTATTATTTCTATTTCACTCACAAACTTTGCTCCTATTAAGTTAAGCTACAGGAAATAAAGTTGGAAACAATATTTCTGCTGTATTAATTGGAAAACGTAGTGATACAGCACCTTTAGGGGTGTCTGAAGCTAAAATGCCAGCTTCAACTAATTTAGATAACAAAGCTCTAGCAGTGCGCTCTTTAAGACCTGTTATTCTGGTTACTTCACCTCTAGCTAGTTCACCACGCATCAAAACTGCTTCTAGGATATAAAAGGCTTCTACTTTAAGCGAGTGTAAATCAACATAAGTTTTAAGCCTAGCAGCAAGTGTATCTAGTTCAAAGAGTTTTTCCATAAAGGTTACTTGGTCAAGACAAACTTTTAGAAACCAGACTATAAAAGCTTTAAGAGCTTTGAGGGATAAATTACCTCTACCATCTAAATCTCCTTGGCGTGGAGTGTCAGCATAATCCATCATTTGTTTATAGTCGCTACGACTTGATAAGCCTCGTGCTAACCCTCTTGATACTGACCAAAGAGCATGCGCTCCTATACCTGCTTCAAGTGCCATAGCATGACTCATTAGCCTGCTTACACGCCCATTTCCGTCAAGAAATGGATGAATATAATTAAATCTATGGTGTGCTGCTGCCATTGCTATAATTTTGCTACCTTTGCCTAGGTACTCAAACTTATATCGTTTTTGAAAATATTCCATAAAATTTTGCACATAAATACTTGATGGTGGTAAATGTTGGCCTACAGATACTTCATGCTCTGGTTTAGAGCGAAATTGCCCTGGCTCAATCCTAATAATTTGAGTGATATTTTTTATGTACAACATCCTATCAGGAGCATCTTCATAAAAAGCTTTGTGTATCCAGCAAATAAAAGCAATAGAGGCGGGTTCTGGCAAAAGACCTTCAACATATTGACGGTCTATTTCACGTTGGACGCGAATATGAGCAAGTGCTTCTAATTGCAGATCTCGCCGTTCATCAGAACTAGCTAATTTATTGGCTAGAGCTTGTTCAATTTCGCGGGGTTTGGTATTGTGGCCTTCTATTAAGTTAGAATAATAGCAATTCATTATCCTAACCAAATCAGCTAGACTAGCGGCAGTAGCAGGTTTAAGACGATTGCCTAGCCTTTCCGTTACTGTAGATAAAGAAGCTATAAGGTCTATAATTTCTGCACCTGCTTCTTCTAAAAAGCAAGGTTCTATTCTGGAAGGTGTCTCTATTATTGCCATATTGCCGATCTTTAATAACTGTATTTTATTGATATTATAGTAGATACATAAAATTATACAAATATATTGCCGATCCTGTTGCCGATCTTAAAAACCTTTTCTTAAATCTAGCTTTTGCTCAATAAAACTAACTGGAAAATTTTGTAACTTTTTTCTTTCTCATCTGTTTTTTGTATAGATAAAAATTATGGATAAAGAAAAATTTACAATAACTTTTAATGAAAATTACCCTAGGTTATGCCGTGTCCTAAAATATATGTTAGGAGATTTAAGCCTAGCTCAAGATATTGCTCAAGAAACTTTACTCCGCTTTTATCAGCAAAATAACCAAGGTTTATCAACAATGGAAATTCGAGCTTGGTTATTTAGAGTTGCACATAACTTAGCATTAAATGAAATAGCTAAAAGGCAAACTAAAATAAAATTTTTTGATCGTGTTGCAAATTTTTTTAAGCCTAAGCCGCTGGATCCTCAAAAAAACTTAGAAGATATAGAAGAAGCTAAAGAGTTAGCAGATTTATTAAAACTGTTGCCAGAGGATCAACGCCTAGCACTTTTGCTACGAGAACAAGAAGAAATGAGCTATCAAGAAATTGCAAAAGTGCTAAACATTTCAGAGAGTAAAGTTAAGGTAGATATTTTTCGTGCTAGAAATACATTACGTTCTAAATGGCAAATTTCACAAAAAAGTAAACAAAAAAGTAAACAGGTAAAATAATTATGCAGTGTCAATGGACAATAAAAATATCTCAAATGATAGATGGTGAACTTTCTCCAGAAGAAGTCATCAAAGTTCGCGCTCACTTAGCAAGCTGTATAATTTGCCATATTGCGCATAAAGATTTCCTGGATCTAGGAGAAAATCTTAAGACTTATCAACAGGATATTAATCCTGTTTTACAACAACAGGCACTTAATAAAATTTTAGCTACTCATGCTTATCTATGGCAAAAAAATATATTGCTACCAGCACCAACACTAGCAGTTATTTTATGTGTTGTTTTCCTGTTAGGTGTTTTCATTAGTATGTTAAACGGTTCTTTTGCAGATCCTACAAAACAAAATAATCAAGTCTCAAATAACAATAAGCCTTTTATAGAAAAAGATTTATCCTTTTATGATCGTGGAGGACGAACAACTATTTTAGTAGTTAAAAAGTCATCCCTTAAGTTAGGAGAAAAAGCAAAATGAGATTAAAAAGCAAATACAAATTATTTCTTTGCACTTTTCTTTTTCTCTTAATAAATAGTAATAAACATAGTTTTAGCTTTTCTCAAAACAACTTGCCAACAACCGTAAAAAGAATCCAATTTAAGGTTTCCACCATAGAAGAAACATCCCAAAATCGTCATCTTTTAGCAGAATCTATCATTGAAGGCCCAGTAGGAACAGATTTTGAGATTAACTTAAAAGACAAAAAATTTAATATGGATGCTTATTTTTTGACAGACTTAGAGTCTGATGAGCAATTGACTATGCAAGCAAAACTTAACACCAAACGTTATTATGGGCAGTCAGAAAAAAATCTCCCTCTTTATGAACAAGATGAGCAAAAACATAACCTAACAGTTAATTTAGATGAAGCTATTTTACTATTGCCATTTGGCAATAGTACCAACGATGAAAAACTTAAAATTGAAATTATTCCATCTTTTATAACTAGAAATATTGTAGATGGGAAAGAATTACCCTTAACCATTGATATTGTTAAACCTGACTTAAATGGGAAAATCAATGTCAGGGCTTATAAAATACCTCATAGATTTAACTTAGTAGCTAAATTGCTAGCAGATGGTAAGGAAATAGCTAAAGGCGTGACAGAGTGCTTTTTTAAGCAACCAAAAGAAATACAGTTAGATTTTTATTCTACAGTTAGCCAAGAATCTAGCATTTATCCACTTGTATTATCTCTAGATGTTAGTAAGTTTGAGCGTTCTTGTCCTACAAATAGTTTTGAGTTAGGTTTTGACATTTTTCGACTTAATCAAACTAAAAACCAAAAAGAGCCAATTATTGAAAATGGTGCGGGTGCAGGCAATTTTGGAGAAGAACTTAACTACGATTTAACTAATCTCTATTTACCAACTTCAAATAAAAAATATGAATTGAAAATTTCTCTCACTGTAGCCAACAACGAATAACAACATTAACTAGTCAGTAAATTTATTAGTTTTTGCCTAAGTTAAAACATAGGCAAGATAAGGAGTTTTTATGCTTAAAAATATTTGTATCTTGTTGATATTATTCTTTTTTACTGGTCAATTAGTCCTAGCAGAAAGCCCATCTATAGATCTCAAAATAGCTAGCCGTTACTTTCAGGAAACAGAAGAACTTTGTAAAAAAAATAAAACTTTATGGAATGTGCCACTTTATGGGCCGATACTTTTTGTTGATCCAGAAAGCCGGATGATAGTTGCTAACCAAGCTGATAAAAAAGGCTTACTTAAGGCTAAAGATGGTGTTTTTCTTGGAGTTTTACCTAAAGAAGTAACCATTGCTAACACTGCTGTTGATTGGGCTGGAAATAAATGGTCAATGGTAAAATGGCCGCTTCCAGAAGAAAGACAGCCTAGAGAGCAATTAATTACGCACGAACTTTTCCACCGAATTCAATCGGAACTAGGTTTAATCACTAAAGAAGCTCAAAATAAACATTTAGAAAGCAAAATTGGTAGAATATGGTTACGTTTAGAATGGCAAGCCTTGGAAAAAGCATTATACCAAGAAGGTATAGAACAACAAAAAGCTATTAAAGATGCAATATATTTTAGAGAATATCGGCGAAGTTTATTTAATAATAGCTGGATAGAAGAAAATTATTTAGAAATAAATGAAGGATTAGCTGAGTATACAGGAATTAAATTAAGCTCTAAATCTCCTAAAGAATTTGCTTTTATTGCTAGTTATAACTTAAAGCAAGCCCATAGAAAACCTTCTTATACTCGTTCTTTTGCTTATGCTAGTGGCCCTGCTTATGGTTGTCTACTTGATCGAATTATTCCTAGCTGGAAAAAATCCATTAATAAAGATAGTGATCTAGCAAAATTGCTTCAAACAACTCTTAAGATAAACTTTGCTTCTCTTTCAGAAAAAGAAGCTATTTTAAGAGCTACAAACTATGATGGGGAAGAACTTATTGCTTTAGAAACAAAACGGGATTTGCTTTATCAAGAACGAGCAACAAAATATCTTTCTCAGCTTGTAGAAAAAGAAATATTTATAATACCTCTTAGCGATAAGGTCAGTTACTCATTTAATCCCAACAATTTATTTGTATTAGAAAATATTGGAACGGTTTACCCAACTATGGAAGTAATTGACGAATGGGGAATTTTAGAAGTTTTTGATGGTGCTTTGGTTTTTCAAGAAAATGGGAAGCTAACCAAACTTCATATAACAAAACCTGTTGATCCAGTTAGTAAAACTTTACAAGGAAATGGCTGGAAGTTGGACTTAAAAGCTGGTTGGAAAATAGTTCCGGCTGAACGCAATGGAGATTTTAAGCTAGAAAAAGAAGAACCTAAAATCTAAAACCTGCTAATAATTCTTCTCTAAAGCTTGACAGATACTCTAAAAATCCCAAGATTAACTAAAACAAATATATGAGGGATTATTTTTATGATTAAAACTGTTGGATATGCTGCTCATAATGAGACTAGTCAACTTGTACCTTTTACTTTTGAACGTCGGGATCTTGGTTCACAAGATATACTTATAGAAATTCTTTATTGTGGAATTTGTCATTCAGATATTCATCAAGCGCGTAATGAGTGGAAAAACTCTACTTACCCTATGGTGCCTGGGCATGAAATTGTTGGACGAGTTACCAAAATTGGTAACGAAGTTACTAAATTTAAGGAAGGCGATATAGCCGGAGTAGGCTGTATGGTTGACTCTTGCCGAAGTTGTGAAAATTGCAAAGAAGGCTTTGAACAATTTTGTCAAAAACATGTGGCCTATACTTATAACTCTACAGAAATGGACGAAAAAACCCCTACTTATGGAGGCTATTCATCACACATAGTTGTTGATCAAGCATTTGCTCTAAAAATTTCTCCTGAGCAACCGCTTACAGGAGTTGCGCCTTTACTGTGTGCTGGAATTACGACTTATTCACCCCTAAAACGCTATGTCAAAGCAGGTGACAAAGTAGGAATAGTTGGTTTAGGAGGTTTAGGACATATGGGCGTTAAAATTGCAGTTGCTATGGGTGCTGATGTAACTGTTTTTAGCACATCTCTTTCAAAAAAAGACGACGCTCATAAATTAGGCGCACATAATTTTGTTCCTACTAAACCAGCTGAAAACCTCGCGCCTTTAGCTAATAAGTTTGACTTTATACTTGATACAGTCTCAGCCGATCATGATCTTAAAATGTACCTACAATTACTTAAACTAAATGGAACTATGGTTTTAGTAGGCGCACCAGAAGAGCCAGCAAAAGTTGAAGCATTTGCACTATTAAGAAATAATCGTAGCCTAGCAGGTTCAAGTATTGGTGGAATCCCTGAAACACAGGAAATGTTAGATTTTTGTGCAGAAAAAAATATTCTTTCTGATGTAGAGGTAATTTCTGTAAATCAGCTTGAAGAAGCCTATACAAGAACAATTAAAAGCGATGTACGGTATCGCTTTGTTATAGACTTAAAAACTTTACCTGAAGTTAGCTAAAAGTCTTTCTAGCTTTTATAGATACTTAATTATAATGGTGTAGGTCATAAGCTCTACACCATTATTAGGAAAAATAAAATGCTTCGTATTTTAATTAGTTTAATCGCAATAATTTTTATCCTTCAATTAGATAATCTTTTTGCTCAAACCAAAGAAAATAAAGTGGTTGCATCTTTTGCTAATGTGCAACAAAATGGCTTGCCGACTGGATGGGATCACAAAGAATTAAAAGGTAAAAATAATTATAGTGTTGTAGAAGACGATGGAATGAAAGTCTTAAAAGCAGATAGCAAATCTGCTGCATCAGGACTATTTAAGCAGCTAGATATTGACCCTAAGCAATATCAACTAGTTAGTTGGCAATGGAAAATAACAAACTTGGCAGCTAAAGCAGATGAAAGCAAAAAAGATGGTGACGATTGCGTAGCAAGAACTTTTGTTATTTTTCAAGATCCGCTACCTCGTGCTAGTGCTTATTCAAAGCTTAAACACAAGCTAGCAACAAGTTTTTCTAGCTTTGTTCCAACAGGTGTAGCAATTTGTTATGTTTGGGGCAATAAGCTAGCTAAAAATCAAGATGTTAATAGCCCTTACACTGATTGGGTGCGAGTAGTTGCTGTAGAAAGCGGCAAAGAAAAATTGGGGCAATGGGTAAATGTTGAAAGAAATGTTTTTGAGGATTTTAAGAGAATTTACGGCGTTGAACCAAAGAAAATTGTTGCTGTTGCAGTAATGACTGATACAGATCAAACCAAAGAACCTGTTATAACTTATTATAAAGACATAGTTTTTAAGTCTGTTCCTTAAAATTAGACAAAGAAAATCTATGAAATATTTATAATAATTTTTCTAGTTTTTAATCTTCTTTATGTTCCTCACCATCATAATGTAATACTGTGCTTTCATTATCAGTCACAGTTTCTAAATGTACAGTACGCCCCCAAAGTTGTTGAACATATTCCAGGACTTTACGAGCATATTTAAGTTCTAGCTCTACACCTTCGTAGCGGTGTTTAAGGAAAAGTTCACGATTTCCATTATAATCATCATCTGTGACTTCAATATAGGGACAGCCAAAATTAGTCATACTAGCAACTAAGTTGTCTCGTACTTTTTCCCATTTTTTTTCTGTAATAGTCCATTCATCATCTTGAAGTTCATAGACAAAAAGGTCTAATTCTTCGCAAAGATCTCTAGTTAAATAATTGCGTAAAAATGAGATATCGTTATCTAGTTCTCTAACTTCAAAGATTTTTGCTCGACCTTCCCCACCTTTGCGACCAAAATTTTTTCGCTCTTCTTCGGTTGGATTATCCCAACGTTTTTCAATATCTTCAAAAATCTTATAGCCTAAATAATAAGGGTTTAATTGATTTTTATGTGGTGAAACTACTGAAGAATGCAAATTAGCAAATTCAATATGTTCATCATCATTTAGGTCTAACTCTCGCATAATTCGTGCATGCCAAAATGATGCCCAGCCTTCATTCATTATCTTGGTTTGCATTTGAGGAACAAAGTATTCCATTTCTTGGTGAATCATTGCCATAATATCGCGCTGCCAGGGTTCAAGAACAGGCGAATTTTGCATAATAAAATAAACTAAATCTTTTTCTGGTAATGATGGATTTTTTTCTTTACGTTTTTCTTTTTTACCTTTATTTTTTTCTCTTTCTTTATTCTTTTCTGCCTCTATTTTTTGCTTATTTTCTAAACTAAATAGATCATCATAACGTCCTACAGGTTTTGAATTTTTGTCAGACATTTGGCCGCTACGATCTTTTTTAATAAAGAAATTTGGGTCAACGTGTTCTTCAATAGAAAGCACAGCATCTAGAAATTGCTCTACGGTTTTGCGTCCATATTCAAATTCATAATTAGCAATTCTTTGAGCGTGTGCAGAAACCTCATCAACCATTCTACGGTTAGTTTTTGAAAAATAAACATTGTTCTTAAAAAAGTCCACATGTCCTAAAACGTGAGCAATGACCAGTTTATTTTGTAGCAAAGAGTTTGTTTCTAGCAAAAAAGCATAGGAAGGATTTGTATTAATGACAACTTCATAGATTTTAGAAAGGCCAAAATCATACATTGTTTTCATTCGATGGTAGGCTTTGCCAAAAGTCCAATGTGAATAGCGACCTGGCAAAGCATATGACCCAACTTCATACATCACTGTAGCAGGAACAATTTCAAAGCGAACAGGAAAAGGATCTAGCCCATTACTTAAAGCGATATCCCAAATTTGTTTTAGAGCATCATCTAAAGCCTTAACTTCTTTATCCATCGTGTGTTGTCCTCTTCCTACAAAATTTTATGTGATTAAACTTTTTCGCCCCGTTTGCCAAAAAACTCTTTTAATGCTGGGTAAACATCCTCTTTATCATCTATACGAACTCCAATAAAGCGATCTTTGTTTTTTAGATGATCTTTATATAAAGAAAGTAATGCTCCGCTAGAACGACGATAGCTTGACGCGCCCTCTTCGCCTATTTCACCATAACCAAAGAGGTTACAGGTTTTAATAAGCTCATCTGCCAGTTTAACGGCTTCATCATTATCTGAATAGTAGTTATCACCATCAGAAAAGTGGAAAGGGTAAATATTCCAATCCGTTGCTGGAAACCGTTCTTTAATAATTGATAAAGCTAGTTTATAAGCAGAACTTACAACCGTTCCACCAGATTCACCTTGTGTAAAAAATTGCTCCTCTGTAACTTCTTTTGCTTCTGTATGATGGCTAATAAAAATAATTTTTACATTATCATACTTTGTCTTAAGAAATCGTACCATCCAGAAGTAAAAACTACGTGCGATATATTTCTTAAACTCTCCCATACTATTATGGCTTAAAATCCCATCCATAATGTAGTTATGATGATTAGCTACTTCAAAATCATAAACAGAAATTATTTCATCACAAGGTGTAATAGTTTTGATTTTGGAAACAATAAATTGATTTTTCAAAACATTATCAATAGCTAAAATATCCTCTAAGCTAGCTTTAGGGTCACTAGCTATGCTTTGCAATTGGCTATATGAAAGAGCTTCTAAATTTGATTTATAGTAGCCATAAACCCGTTTTGTTTTTGCTAAATGACCAAACTTTTCCCTCCACATAAAAGGCATTATATATTTGCTTCTCATAGCATTAATAGCTTGTTCTTGTTTTGCTACTAAATTAGAAAGTTTTTCTGCCTTTTCTTTACATCTAAAACCAATATTTTCTTGAAAAGTAATAGCATCTTTTGAATTTATTGATAGTGAATAATAAATACCTTCCTTAACAAATTCTTCTTTTATCCGGTCGCTAGATTGCCAAAAACCATTAATTCTTGCACGAATACCCCAGTAAGAAAGTAGTTGCTTAACTTGTTTTACTAACGTATAACTAGAGGAGTATAGCATCACACTATGATGGCTAAGTGTGCCTTCTGCATCAAATAAGCCTTGTAAAAATGCGGCTCTTATTTCTGGACTTTCCAAATAAATAGATTTTTCAATATATCTTTGCGGAGAACGCTTTTTTAACATAGGGTAAATTTGCTCTAGTTCTCTAACTAAACTACTGCTGCTTACTTGCAAATGTTGTCGGGTATTTTCATTTCTTTTTAAGTTAATTTTTGAAGCTTTATTAAAAGCTATTTGAAAGAGTTCTTGATAAACTTTCAATCTATCAATATTTTGATCTGTAATTGTTAAATATGTTCCATAACTACCTTGTTTAGTAGGTATTTTCAAATATCCATCTCCAAGCAACACGCCTATTAAATAAGCTTGTTCTTTGCTAAGTGTTGAGTTATTTAGAGATGTTGTTCCCCAAGAATTTACTAAGATTAATTTATCTTCTACTTTAATTTCAGAAGCTTGTTTTTCTAGAATTTGGTTGTTTGCTTCATCATAAACAAAAAATTTATGTTCAGCAGTTGTTCTTAATTTGGCATCTTGTGTTTCAATAAGATAAGTTCGATCTGTAGTTTTTTTGTAAGTCATTGTTACAGAAGAAGTGGTTTTTTTATGGTTTTTCAAATCAATACACGCTACTTGATCACCAATTTCCATTTTAGAAATATCTTTATAAGAACCATCTGCCATTTCTATTAAGTGACCTTCTGTAGCACAACCCGAAACATCCATCATTGCTATTACTACAGCATTTGACTCGTGGCGAATATCCTCTTCCCAAGTCTTAAATCTTAGGTCTTCTTTTTTGAAATTACCAATTTTAGCTGCTCCAGCTTCTTTAGCATTTCTACGTATATTTTCTAGTATAGATCTACGTTTATCTAAATTAGACATAACACCTGAACGGCGAATTTCTGTAAATTTAGTAGTTTTTGAAGGCATTTCCTTTTTTGCTTTTTCCTGCATATAAGGAAGTTGTAGGTCTTCAAAAATCAGTGCTGCAAGTTCATCAATATTTACTTCAGCCTCATAATAATCTTGTCCGCCACCACTTCCGGCTTGGCCTTTGCCTTGACCTTGGCCTTGTTGATTACCTTCACGTGCAATAACATCACCTACTTTGCTATTGCCATCACCTTGACCAACTTGTTTTTTCTTTCTTGGGTCAAAGCGAAATTTATATTCATCAAGTGAACGCATTGGGACTTTAACAGTTTTTTTTCCATCAGAAAGAATAATAGATTCATTAGAAACAATTGAGCCTAAATTTTTCTTGATTGCATCTCGCACACGTTCTTTATGACGTTCTTGGTCAATAATACCTTTTCTTTGTAAACTCCAATCATTACGTTGTACAGTCATAATTTACCTCTAATCCCTAGGTTTTTTATTTAGCTTGACGACAAAAATCAAGAATTAATTTAGATGTTTCTATAGGTAATTCTTCTTGTGGTAAATGTCCGCATTCAGGAATAACCACAAATTGAGAATGTTTTATTGATAAATGAATTTCTGCTCCCCATTCAACTGGAACGGCCCAATCTTGCTCACCCCAAATTAATAGTGTAGGTGCTTTAATACTGCTCATTTCATTTCCAAGCCAGCTTAAATCCCATTGTTTTATTGTTGTAATTGCAGCCATTTGACAATTAGCTGTTCTTAGTGGCCTTAGATAAGCATTATAACGCTCTTCTGTTAAAACGGATTTATCATAAAACATTTTATTCATATAGTAACGCAATACGTTTGGAGAGCCTAAAATAAATGGGGCAACAACATCTATACCATTATTATTTACTAACCATTGACCCCCTCTAAATAACCTATGTGTAATTACTTCATTATTATGGGCAGCAGCAATTAATATTAATTGTTTAACTCTCTCAGGTTGTGCTAAAGCACAAGCCATAGAAATTGCACCACCATAAGAGTTTCCCACTAAAGTAGCCTGCTTAATACCTAAGCTATCCATAAGGCGCATAATTATATTAACTTGATCTTTGATATTATATTTTTTATCTAAAGGTTTTTCACTAAAGCCAAAGCCTTTTAAGTCTGGTGCAATTACTCTATATCCAGCTTCAGAAAAATACTCAAAACAATCTTTCCATGTATAGTTAGAAGAGCAAAAACCATGAAGCATAATTACTACTTCGCTATCACGATCAGCAGTATGTTCTTGATAATGGATTCTAATACCATCAATAACACGAAAATTACTAGTAGTAGGATGAGGTAAGACATGCACATGGTCTAACCAGCGTAAATCTCTAGGCCGTCGAACATGTTGAGCAGTAACACCTACAGCAGCCATTCCCAAAGCAGCAGCAGCTACACCTGAATAAACTCGCCAATCCAGTAGTCTCCAATCTGCTAGACGTTGTGGAAAAATTTTTCTTTTTGCTGTTTCCATAATTTTTTCCTTTTTGTAAAACTTTATTTACTTATCTGCCTTAAGTAAATATTTTAACCAAGCAAAAAGCAAAAAAGTTTTAGACAAAAATTTAGGCCCGCCATTGCTTTAGCAAATACGGACCTAAATTCTTAGTTGCTTAGATCAAACCTATTTAGCGGGATAAAAGAGTACCAACATAATTAAGTAACTCATTAGCACAAAGCGAACAATAACCATGCTCTCTTTCTAATCGCCCTATCACTTCATTAATGCGTCGGAGTTGATCGGCATCTGGTGTTTTAACAGATGTAGTAATCTTTACTACATCTTTTAAGTCCGCAAAAATTTTCTTTTCTATTGCTTCCTTCAATCGCTCGTGGGAATTATATTCAAAGGCTTTTCCTTTACGTGCATAAGAAGAAATACGAATTAAGATTTCTTGTCTAAAAGTATTCTTTGCATTTTCTGAAATACCAATTTGTTCTTCTATTGAACGCATTAGCTTTTCATCTGGATCAAGTTCTTCTTCAGTTATTGGATCTTTAATTTTTTCTTTGTTACAGTAAGCTTCTACATTATCTAAATAATTGTTACATAATGATTTAGCCATTTCTTCAAAAGAGTAAACAAATGCTCTTTGTACTTCAACTTTAGCAAGTTCATCATATTCCTTACGTGCAGCAGAAATTAAATTAAGGTAGCGTTCTCTTTCTTCAGCATTAATGCCTGTATGTTGCTCAAAACCATCTTTAATTGCACGTAGCGCGTCGATTGGATTAATACAAGTAATTCCATCTCTTACTAACGCACCTGATAGACGATTAATGATATAACGTGGACTAATTCCATTCATTCCTTCGTGTTGGGCTTCTTCTTTTAATTCCCGTACATCTTTAGTCTTAAAGCCGTCTATATCTTCACCATCATAAAGCTTCATTTTCTTAACAATATCTACATTTGCACGCTTAGGAGGCTCTAATCTGGTCATAACAGCAAAAACAGCCGCTATTTTTAGTGTGTTTGGTGCGATATGTATATTGTTTAGCACACTAGATTGCTCTAGTAATTTCTTGTAAATCCGTTCTTCTTCAGAGATTTTTAGGTTATAAGGCACTTTAATCATAATGATTCGGTCTTGTAGTGCCTCGCTTTTTTTATTGCCAACAAAGCTTTTATACTCATTTTCATTTGTATGAGAAACAATTACTTCATCAGCATAAATCATTGCAAAACGTCCGGTTTTAATTGATTGCTCTTGAGATAAAGTTAGCAATGAATAGAGGAATTTTTCATCTACCTTGAGCATTTCTACAAATTCCATCAAACCACGATTAGCAATATTTAATTCCCCATCAAAACGATAAGCTCTTGGGTCAGATTCAACGCCTATTTCGCCAATAGTAGAAAGGTCAATAGAGCCTGTTAACTCAGTAATATCTTGGGATTTAGGGTCTGATGGTGCAAATGTACCAATGCCAATACGGTCTTTTTCTGAAAAAAGTATTCTTTTTATTAAAACATCTTCATGACGACCTTGATAAACATGCTCTAAGTTATAGCGACATTGCGGACAAAGATCTCCTTCAATATAAATACCATAGCGTTTTTCTATTTCAGGTCGTAAAATTTCTGGAATTAGATGCAAGGGTTCTTCGTGCATTGGACAATCTTTAATGGCATAAACGGCACCTTTGTCTGTTGCTGTCCAGGCTTCTAGTCCACGTTTTAATAATGAAACTACTGTACTTTTACCACCACCTACCGGGCCCATTAACAATAAAATACGTTTTCTTACTTCCAACCTCTGAGCAGCAGACTTAAAATATTCCACCAACTTTGCGATTGGTTCTTCAATCCCATATAGCTCTTTACTAAAGAAATTATAACGAGCCGTTTCATCACGTGCGCCTTCATTAAAGCGTTCTACACCGTGACTAAGAATCATTTCACAAACTCTAGCATGTGAAAGTTGGGCTATTGCAGGTTTAGTTGATACTAATTCAAAATAATCTCGAAAAGTGCCTTCCCAATGCAAAAATTCGCGTTCCCGTCGATGTGATTGTAGAAGTTTGGCAATATCGAACTTGTCCTCATCCCTTTGCGTCATATTCACCACCCTATAAAGATTAGTCGTTTAGTCAGTGGGTGACTGACTATTGACAACGAAAACGTTAAAAACTCTTGGAAGCTTTATTAAATAAGCCTATAAAACGATTTTACGGACAAATTTAGTATAGCATACACAAGTCACCATTGACAGCAGGGAAATTAAAATTTCCTTAACTTAATAAATAATACAAACTCTTTTAGAAACAAGAAGTTAGCTAATTAGTCCATAAATAAAATTCTTGGCTGTAACTTCCTTAAACCATCTTCTTCTATTAGCTGTGCCATTGCTACTAACTCATTTTTACTATTTAACAACCTAAACCAACTATTAAGACTAGGTTCTTTTGCTAGTTCTACCATTTGCGCATGTCCGTTGCGAACCTTTTCAACTTGCTTTTCTGCTAAGTTAACTGCTGGTAAATGAACCATTAAATCATTAGCTGTAATTACTGGTAAGTTAGCTTTATCTTCTTTATATATTTCACTTACTTGTTCTAAAGTAAGTGCGTTTAATATATTAAAATTTCCTATAGCTATTCTACGTAGTTCAACAAGATGCGCACCAAAACCTAACTTAGCACCTAGGTCATGTGCTAAGGTACGAATATAAGTGCCAGCAGAACATTTAACTTTAATTGCTACATCACAAGTACCATCTGCATTAAAAGCTAGTTCATTTCCTGTTACTATTTTTTCTAATTTGTAAACAACAATTTTGACTGGTTCTCTAGCAATTTCTTGGCCTTGGCGGGCAAGTTTATAAAGGGTTTCACCTGCAATTTTTTTTGCAGAAAACATTGGCGGTGTTTGCCATTGCTCCCCAATAAATTCAGCTAGCACGCTTTCCCAATCAACTGATTTCAAACCATATGATGTAACAATAGGGCTATTTGGTTTTCCAGTATAATCTTGAGTATCTGTAGAAAATCCAAATCTTACAACAGCCTCATATTCTTTCACTTCTGTAGCTAGAAATTGTACTAATCTAGTGGCCTTGCCTAAACAAACAATCAAAAGCCCTGTAGCAAACGGGTCTAGCGTTCCTGTATGGCCTATTCGCTTTTGTTTTAAGATTGACCTTAGCTTTGCTACAACATCATGCGATGTAAAGCCTGCGGGTTTATCTATTAGTATTGCTCCAGTAAATTCTGATACTTTTTCTGTCATAAAGTAATATTCTTAAGTTAATTTTATATGACTCTCTACTTTTAATTCTTGTCGCCAATTATCATTGATTTCGATACGATAAAGAGGGACTTTTTTATCAATAAAATTTCCTAGAAGGCTTAAATCTGGATGAGAGCGTAGTTTAGGTGTTACAAGATAAATTAAAGCTGCTCTATCCTTAAGCTTTATCGTTGGAAAATAATTACTTAAGTCCTTTCTTAGTCTATACCATTCAATTCTTAACCAATAATCTAGGCATTGAAAAAGAGATTCTTTGTCTTCACTAGCTTTTAATTCAATGATAACTAATTGTCCATATTTAGTAACAGCTAATATGTCTATAAACCTGCTACTATCTTTAATTACAGGAACTTGACGATAAAAACAATTAATATCTAAGTTAACATCTAAATAGTTAAGATTACGACAAATTATGGACTCTAGCCAAGCTTCTGATCTAGTTTGGTAATATTTATGCTGTTGATTTGGGCTAGCAGCCTGACGATAATAAGTAATTTCTTTTACTAAAGTTATTAACTCTTCTTGATTTGCAGAATTAAGAATTTTCTTTTCTGTTGATACTCCAAATTTTATATTAGCATTTTTTCGTAATCTAATAGTTGCAAAATCTAGTCCATTAATTGAAAAGTTTATTTTTGTATTTTGCAAATTTGGTTTTAGCTCAATCAAGCTTGGAGCTAAAGATTTAATCCACTGTATTTGTTGACTAGTATTTTTATCATTAATAATTTTACAATAATTTAATTTTAGTTTATTAACTAAAAGTCCTAAATCACCTTGGTCAAAAGGTTGAACAGAGCTAATTTTAAGTTCATCTACTTCAAAAAGTTCTATTTCTGTTTCTAGTAATTTTATTAAAGTAAGTCGTTCTGCTAGTAGTTTTGTAGCTTTAGGAGGAGCAAAAAACATTAATTTTTTAATTGGTAAAGGTGTAAACCTAGTTTCTAGTGTATTTAGCCATTTTAACCCTTGACCAAGTAAACTAGCTAAAAATTGAGGATCTTCATTTTGGCTTATACCAACAGCAGCAATTATTGAGTTTTCATACTTTATTAATAGCCTGGCTATAGCGATTTTGTAACCATATTCAATACTTTGGCTAAGACTACTTTTTTCAATTATATAGCCGTAAAAATGTTGTTTAATTAATTTCTCTAGTAGCATTAGATAATTAGCTCTAATAGCTTTTTTATCCAGGTTTGTAATTTGGGTTTTTGGCACTTTTTTTTCTAATAAATAAGTTATAGTTTTTTTCTGAAAAGGAACTAAAATCTCCACAAATAATTGATTTTGTTTGGTTTGATAGCTTATCACTTTCCAACTTTCTGAAGTTTCTAAAGTCCAATAAGCAAAAATTAATTTGTTAAATTCAACTGTAAAACTTAAGTGGTTTCTACTTAAAACAAAAAATTTTTTCTCTTTATAAAAATTAAATTCTCTATCCTCTAATAACCATAACTCTATATCATATTTTGCTTTAGCAATTTGCTCTACAGTAGTTAAAAGTATCTTTTTCATAAAAGTAATAGAAAAGTAATAAACTAAAATAATTAGATCTTTTAATTCTACATAGACGGATTTTTTCTTAAAAATAGCCTTTTGTTTAATAATCGTTTTCCTAAAACAATTAAGGCAGATACAAACTAAATATATCTGCCTTAAATACTATTACTAAATAAATTAAAAACTAAAACTTAGGTATTTTTAGTTTTTGGCCTGGTTTAATTTTATCTGGATCGCTTAAAATATCTTGATTTGCTTGGAAGATTTTTTGATAATTAAGCTTACCGTGAGTTACATTTTTGGCAATAGCTGAAAGAGTATCTCCTTTTTTTACTTCATAAACTCCATAAATATCATCTTGTTCAAAATCAAAGTTTAACGCTACTTCATCTCTACCATTTAAAGAATCAACTTCTTTGATTTTTTCCCAAATTTGAGCCTCAATATAGCGATTTGGGCAAGTTCCTCTAATTACAAATTTGCCATTAGACTCGCCTCCTTCCAGGTTGCTACATCCTAATACTGCCGAAAAAGCATAAACTGGGCCATATTTACTTGCTAAAGACATGTTTTCTTCTCCTTTAACTAATTTACTTATAATTATTTAGCAGATAATGTAAAAGGTACTGCTGGCGGATTAGCTGCTCGTGAACCTATATAGACTACGTTAGGTCTTAGCTTACCGTCAATATTAAGATTAAATCTTAAATTGTTGGCGTTAGTACGAAAATCAAAACCATCTATTGCCCCATCTGTATTAAGGTTAAATACTACTCGCCGAGGATCTTTTAATATTACCCAATCCTTTTTTTCTGTACTAATAGCAAATACTTCGGAAATAAAACCACTATCAGCAGTAATTTCACCGCTAAAAGTATGTTTATTTCTTCCTGTAGTAGTTCGTAGGTGCCAACCATTGTTATCACGCCAAATTAAAAAGCGTTGGCTTGAACCTGCACCCATTCCAGCAGGCTGACCAAAAGGAATTATTAGTTCTGCTACGCCACCGCTACCCGTTGGAGCAGAAGCTCTATTGCTTAATTCAAAAGGAATATTTCGCGGACTCTCTGCATTTGTACCAACATAAATTACATCTGCATTTCGTTTTCCATCCATTCTTAAATCAAACTTTACACTTTGAGCATCTGTCTGAAAATCAAATCCATCAATTTGAGTGTCTGTAGCAAAATCAAAAGCTAATTGGGTACGAGTAGAATTAACTTTTAGGGTATCCTTTTTTTCAAACTGAAAAGTGCTAAAATTACCTATTTTTCCACCAACAACGCTAACCACGCCTGCAAAAAAATGTTTTTCTTTACCTGTAGTAGTTCTTAAGTGCCAACCCTTATCATCTCGCCAAACATAAAAACGGTGTGATTGACCTGCTTTTAAGTCTTTTGGTTGACCTGTTGGATCAAGACTTGGTGTAGTTGTTGGACGATTTTGGGCTTCAACTAAAACCAAATTTGCTGTAAGCAAAATTAAAACTAAAATCCCTAACAATAAACGTCGCATAATTTTCCCTCCTTAACTATCATTTATCACTTTAGAATCAATATGTTACAAATTTATCTATCTATCTTACTTATTTTATTTGTTTAGTTGTAAAAAGTTATTTTGATGTTGTCAGCTTAGACTAATTAAAATTGACAGTTCAATCAAAGTTGGCTATGCTGTGCTTCTCTTTTTCTGACCCGCTGGACAAGTTATTAGTAGACGCTTAAAATTAACTAGCAATTAAGACTAATAGTTTATTTAGTCTATTGTTTTAACTCTCATCTTTTTCTGCTTGTTCTTTATTATTAAAGTTATGAACCTTAACATACCTGAAGAATACATAGATTTTGGTAACTCTGTTTACAAATTTGCTAAAGAAAAAATGGCACCTCGTGCAGAAGAAAATGATGCTAAAGCAGAATTTTCTTGGGAAAATTGGCGTGATTTAGCTAGTATGGGACTCTTAGGACTTCCGTTTCCAGAACAATATGGAGGTAGTAATGCTTCTCCACTAGCCACTTCAATAGCTATGGAAAAGGTTGCAGAAGCTGGGGTAGATGGCGGCACAACTCTTGGTTGGGGAGCGCATTTGATTTTAGCAGGTGTTCCTATTTGGTTAATTGGTACAGAGGCACAAAAAGAAAAATACTTACCTAAACTTGCATCTGGTGAATGGATTGGTGGATTTGGCCTAACAGAACCTGGTTCAGGCTCTGATGCTGCGTCAATGCGTACTACTGCGGAAAAAAAAGGCGACCACTATATATTAAATGGCTCAAAAATGTTTATCACCAATGGCCCGATAGGTGATTTATTTGTTGTTTTTGCTGTCACAGACAAAAAAAAAGGTAATCGTGGCATTTCTTTATTTATTGTAGAAAAAGGATTTCCAGGTTTTTCAGCAGGTAATAACTTAAAGAAAATGGGAAATCGTACCTCTACAACTAGCGAGCTTTATTTTGATAATTGCGAAGTGCCAGCAGAAAACCTATTAGGAGAAGAAAACGCTGGATTTGTCCAAATTGGTAAAGAAACAATGGAATGGGAACGTTCCTGTATGCTCTCACCCTTAATTGGTGGGATGCAGTTTGCGTTAGATCAATGTATTAAATACGCAAAAGAGCGTAAGCAATTTGGACAGCCTATTGCTAATTTTCAAGCCATTCAACATAAACTTGCCGACATGAAAACCCTGGTTGATGCTTCTCGTTTGCTAATTTATCGTGTCGCTTGTATGAAGGAAAAATCTAAAAGAGCAATGCTTGAGGCTTCTGTCTCCAAATTATTTGTTAGTGAATCAGCCATTAAAGTGGCTTATGAGGCAGTACAAATTTTTGGCGGTTATGGTTATATCCACGAATACCCAGTAGAAAGATTTTATCGAGATACTAGATTATCAACCATTGGTGCAGGGTCTTCAGAAGTACAAAAAATGATTATTGCATCAGAATTGCTAAAAAGCATGAAACTTTAACTAATTAAATCATTTAGAGGATTTTATGGGATTTATTAATAGAAATGAAGTTTTTGACCGTGGGGAATTTACTTTTTTTGTTCCTACCCAAATAAAATATGGGATGGGTAAAGTATCAGCATTGGCTTTAGAAGTACAGGTAGAAGATGACTTATCTACTTGTACTAATGTAATGATTATGACAGATAAAGGTGTTTTAGGAGCAGGATTAATTGAAAAAGTAAAAAATGGATTAAATGATTCTGCTTATGAGATTAAATCTATATTTGATGAAATCCCTGCTGACTCTGACTTAAAAATAGTAGAAAAATGCGCTCAAGAAATTAAAAATTTAGAAATAAACTTAATCATTGCCGTAGGTGGCGGTAGTGTTATGGATACAGCCAAACTTGCTTCTTTACTAGGAACATATGGCGGAGAGGTAAGAGATTATGAAGGCGGCTTTATGGTGCCTGGCAAATGTATCCCAATTATTGCTATTCCTACTACAGTTGGAACAGGAAGCGAAGTTTCTGTAGGAGCAGTAGTTAAAGATCATGAGAATAAAACTAAATTAACTATTGCTAGTCCTCATCTTTATCCTCGTATGGCAATGCTTGATCCAGAAATGGTAGCAACTCTACCAGCTAAATTAGTTGCTTATACTGGAATGGATGCACTAACTCATGCAATAGAAGCATATGTCTCAACAGAAAATCAGCCTATTTCTGAAGCATTGGCATTAAAAGCAGCAGAAATGATTTATGATAATTTAGAAACAGCCGTAAAAGATCCAAGTAATGTTGATGCACGCGCTAAAATGCAAATTGCGGCAATGATAGCAGGTATGGCTTTTTCTAATGCACCTGTAGGAGCAACACACGCTATTTCCCATACCATTGGCGGTCTCTATGGACTCCATCATGGATTATCCAATGCTATAGCACTTCCATATGTTATGGAATTTAACCTAGAGCATAGTCCTTCACGCTATGCAGCATTAGCACGTGCATTTGATGTTTCTGAGACAGGACTCTCTGATATAGAGCTAGGAAAACGTGCAATTGAACAAATTCGTAAACTAAAAGCTTCTTTAGATATTCCAGAAAAATACCGAGATTTAGCCGTTCCAGCCGATGAAGAAACTGTAGCTAAAGTGACAGAAATAGCTCTAATGGATATTTGTATGGCTTTTAATCCACGTAAAGCTGAATTTGACGAGTTTCAACCACTAATTCAACAAGTAATCTAAGTAATTTATAATTGGGGAATTTTCTATGATTAAATACTACACAAAAGCTTGGCAAGATGAATGTATTAAGCGGATAAATGAGGATCCTGTTTTTGAGCAGGAAGCAAAAAAATTAAATGGCACTTTTATTTTCCGTGTTTATGATGGGCCGGATGGAAAAGACCGTGTGATGACATGGACTTTTAAGCAAGGAAAAATTACCGCAAGTGATTATAAGTCACAAGCAGCACCTTGGGATGAACTGCGAAACACAGCATTTAACACATCTTGGGCAATGCGTGGGTCTTGTCCTTTTACAATGATGGCAGCATTAAATAAAGGTGAAATGACCCCAATGCGTGCGCTTTCTTCTCCACATTACAAACTAGAAGGCAACAAAATGACGCTTATGCAACTTATGCGTCCAATGAGTATGTGGAATGAAATTTGTGCTAAAGTCGCTGTAACTTATGAATTTACTTCTGAGGATGAAGGCGAACTTAGCAGTGAAGCTAGCGCAGAAAGCACTCAAACTATAGCAAATGTTACAGAAACTCCTTCAGAAACTCCTAGTGCAGAAGCAACCGAAGGAACTGAAGCAGCACAAGCATAAAATATTACTTTGTCAAGATTATAGCTAGTAACTATTCTTAATTAAAGCTGGTTAAAATTATGGATTTTGAATTGACAGATGTTCAGCAGCAATACTTAAAATCTTTGCGGGATCTTTGCCGAGCAGAAATCTTGCCTTATACCCGTGCTATTGAAACTGATGTAGAGGTACTAAAAAGAAATCTAATTAAATTAGGTGATTTTGGTCTAACATCATTAGTTTACCCAGAAGAATATGGTGGCAGCAATGCAGACACAATTACTAACACTTTAGCATGGTTAGAGTTAGCGCAAACCTGTCCATCAACATTTCTTTCTATGGGTGCAAGCACTGGGCTATGTGGTTATACAATCTTTAAGTTAGGAAACCAGGAACAAAAGGAAAAATACTTAAAGCCTGTAGCAAGTGGAAAATGGATTGGTGCTTTGGCATTAACTGAACCTAGTGTTGGCTCAGATCTAGCAGCAGCAAAAACCAAAGCTATAAAAGATGGTGATTACTATATTCTTAATGGCTCAAAGATGTTTATCACTAATGGCCCGGTGGCTGATTGTGTTTTAGTGCTAGCGGTCAATGGTGAAAAAGGCGGCGCACATCGTATGAGCTTATTTATTGTAGATAAAGATTGTCCGGGTTGGAGTTCTGGCCCTCCACTAGAAAAAATGGGGGTTCGTGGTTCTCCAACTAGCGCACTTTATTTTGATGATTGCCGTGTACCTGCTAAAAATTTGCTAGGTAAAGAAAACGAAGGCTTTTATAAAGTAATGGAATGTTTAACATTCTTTCGTATTGGTATGGCGTGTTTTTGCTTAGGCATTGCTAAAGCTAGTTTAGAAGAAGCCATAAAATACGCTACCCAACGAGAAGCTTTTGGAACTGCTATTTATAATTTTCAGGACGTAAGTTTTCGCATAGCTGAAGTAAAGGCCGAAATTGACGCAGCAGAAATGTTAATTTTACAAGCTGCCTGGCAATTTGAAAAAGGTGAAGATGCCACTCAAGCAGCATCAATGGCAAAACTACTTGCTTCAGAAGTAGGAAAACGAGCAGCCGATGTTGCAGTACAAATTCATGGCGGTTATGGCTATATTGCTGATTACCGCGTAGAACAACTTTATCGAGATGCTAGACTTGGTGAAATAGGAGAGGGTGTTTCCGAAGTTCAACGTATGTTAATTGCCCGCAGTTTGTTGATGTAAATAGAAATAGCTTAGTAAGTACCACGCTACTTTCAAATACTTTTTTAGGGTTAAGACATTAATAAATATCAGAATTTCTTGAATTTACCATGTCACTTACCAAGGGCTAAAGCCGTTGGCTTGTTTGTGTGAAGCAAACGAGTTCGAGTGACCAGACCAAGTTCTTAGAGAACTACGTTAGCAAAAGAGTAAAAGAACACACCTTGGAATGCGTGCCAGTTGCAAGCTCTGTAACTGCTAAGTTAAACAACTGCAAGGGTATAGTGGTAGTGCTTAGTAGATATGCTGATTGCTAACATTGTCGAGGCAAAAATAACCCTAGAAATAGGAGGTAAGCTTTACTATGCAAAAAGTATTTGTATTAGACACAACAGG
>Ga0268299_1000633_pt1 | contig 97809 bp, 95 predicted proteins | sample NOBtaG_FD_193484 | JGI IMG/M metagenome (GOLD analysis project Ga0268299, IMG submission 193484) | Activated sludge microbial communities from bioreactor in Nijmegen, Gelderland, Netherland - NOB reactor | ecosystem: Engineered > Bioreactor > Aerobic > Activated sludge | place: Netherlands...
GCCTAGCCCGCCGTTCGAACTCTGGAGAAATTCCACAGCGAGTCGGGAATTTCTCCAGAGCTCCCTCGCCTGTATCGACGACCGCTCCACGCCCTCGAACCCAGCAATCTGACGTAACCGTTTGGCCGTACAAGCGTTTCTGTTCCAGGGCGCGGCGTCGTTACGTGAGGAACGATCTCTGCAGAACCATGCAAAAGAACCGGCTCAGCACTTCGTACGCAGGAACAGCATGCCCGGATCCATTCTCCTCATCGACGACAGCCCCGGCGAATGCGAACTGTTTCGCCAGGCCCTGACCCAGTCTGGTTTCACCGGCCGACTGGAGACAGCCGAGCACGGCAGCGCGGCTGTCTCCTACTTGCGCGAGCACGCCACCGGCGATGAGCCGAACTTGATTCTGCTCGACCTCAAGCTACGAGGCGAGCGCGGAACACATCTCTTGAAACAACTGAAGCAGGACCTGGGACTGGCCCACATTCCTGTCGTGATCCTCACCAGCTCCGATGATCCCCTCGATGTGCAGGCATGCTACCAGGCCGGGGCCAACGGCTACGTGGTGAAGCCGGGAGAATTCGACGACTTGGTCACGCTCGCCTTGCACCTCTGGAAGTTCTGGCTGATCCACAACTACAGCAAACGGATGGCCGCATGCTGACCCGCGCAGCCCTCAAGAATCCCTACGCGGTGTTTGCGATTTGCATGATTGCGATGATCCTGGGCGCGGTGTCCTATCAGAAGATGCGCGTGGACATCTTTCCTGAGATCAAACTGCCCTCGATCCTCGTGACCACGTTTTACCGCGGCATGAGTCCCGCCGAGATGGAAGGCGCCATCACCCTCAAGATGGAGCAACGGTTTGTCGAGGCCAGTTACGTCGAACATATCGAATCCCAGTCGCTCTCCGGGATGAGTTACATCAAGGTCTTCTTTCAACCTGACTACGGCATCGACGCGGCGCAATCGGAGCTGACCAGCCTGGCCTACAGCATCATTCGCCTCCTGCCGCCCGGCGTCTACCCGCCGTCCGTCTATAAGTTCGGGGTCTCGAGCCTGCCGATCGGGCATTTATCCATCTCCAGCGATACCCTTGGCCCGAAAGAGATTCGCGATCTGGCCTACTTCAACGTGCGCAACCAAATCGCGACCATTCCCGGCATTTCCTTCGGTCCGCCCCTGGGTGGGAAGGTCCGGCAGATCACGGTCTTCCTCGACCAGCAGCGCCTGCTCGCACGCGGGGTCTCTCCGTCCGATGTGGTCAATGCTCTCAACGCGCAGAGCGCCATCATCCCGGCCGGCAACATCAAGATCGGCGACCTGGACTATTACGTCTATTCCAACAGTCTTGTGGACGTGGTCGACAAGATCAACGACATTCCCATCAAGATCGTCAACGGCACGCCGGTGTTGATCCGCGACATCGGCACCGCAGCCGACAGTGCGGCGGTGCAAACATCGATCGTGCGGGTGAACGGGCGCGAGGCGACCTACATTCCCATCACCCGGCAGGAAGGCGCCAACACGCTGGAAGTGACCGACGGCATTCGCGCGAAGCTCTCCAAGCTCACGGAGATTCCCTCCGGGACGGCCATCAAGTTCATCTACGATCAGTCGCTCTACATCCGACAGGCCATCGCGAACTTGCAGAAAGAGGGCCTCCTGGGCGCCGGGCTCGCCGGCCTCATGATTTTCATTTTCCTGGCGAGCATCAAAGCGGCACTCGTCGTCGGCCTGGCCATTCCCCTCTCCTTGACCGCCGCGCTGGTGGCCCTCTATCTGACCGGACAAACGGTAAACCTGATGACGTTGGGCGGACTCGCGCTGGTGATCGGCACCCTGCTGGACAACAACATTGTGGTACAGGAAAACCTGCACCGGCATCTGGAGATGGGCAAGGACGGTCGCTCGGCGGCTGAAGACAGCGCAATGGAATTGACGTTGCCCATTCTCGTCGCCACGATCTGTATTCTGATCGTCTACCTGCCGATCATGTTTTTCACCGGCATCGTGAAGTATCTGTTCGTGCCGCTGGCCATGACGGTCGCCTTTGCCATGCTGGCCGACTATGTCGTCTCCATGTCGGTGACACCGGTCGTCCTGGCCTGGCTCTATCAAGCGGGACATGGGAAATCGGCGGAGCACGACGCATCGGCCGACGAGGGATGGTTCCGTTATGTGTTGGCCATCTACGAGCCGATCCTGAAGGCCGGAGTGCGTTTCAAACCGGTGGTCATCGGCTTAGCCATGCTCGCCCTGGTCAGTACCGTCGTCCTTCTCCTGCCCCGGCTCCACACAGAGTTTTTCCCCAAAGTGGATGCGGGCAATTTCACCATGTCGGTGATGGCGCCGGAAGGTTCGCGAATCGAAAAGACCACGGCGATCGTGGGACACATCGAACAACTCGTACACGACACGATCCCCAAAGACGACCTCGAGGAAGTCATCTCGAACACCGGACTCTACTACGGCGATGCCGCCCGTTTTGCGCCGAACACGGGCAACCATACGGCCTTTGTGCTCGTGAATCTGGTCACCGGCCACAAAGGCCACACCGAAGACTACATTGCAGACTTGCGCAAGCGGTTGAAAGCCTCCTTGCCTGGCGTGGAGATCGCGTTTCAGACCGGGGGCATCATCAGCGACGTATTGAATTTTGGCCTGAAGGCCCCGATCGACATCCAGGTGAAGGGCCCCAAACTCGATGTCATCAGGCCGGTCGCAGAGCAGATTCAACAACGGATCGCACAGGTGCCCAACACGGTCGATGTGCGGATCAAGCAAGGCAAGAATTATCCCGAACTGCACATCGATGTGGATCGCACCAAGGCCGCCTACTACGGCATCAACCAGAACCGCGTCGTGGTGGACGTGGTAACCGGCATCAGCTCCAACATCGCCCTCTCCCCCAACTACTGGCTGGATCCCAAGACCGCCAACGGATATTTCTTGCTGGCGCAATATCCGGAGCAAGCCCTCACCACGACGGAAGACTTGCTGAACATTCCGATCATCGGCGCCCGGACGCCGCTGCTGCCGACGGCCAGCCTCACCGGCGGGGGCATGCCCGGTTCCAGCCTGGCCCTCCAGAACACCCCGTTCGCGGGGCGGCAGATGGAACTGACCAGCGGCTACTACGGCTCGGGCGACGACCGGCGAGGGCCACCCGTCATGCTGCGGGATGTGGCCTCGCTCAAATTCAAAACGGGCCCCGATTCGGTCGATCATTACGATCTCTCTCGGTTGATCAACGTCCTGGTCACTCCGGTCGGCAACGACCTGGGCCGGGTCGCCAAAGACATCGAGCAGGTGCTGGCCGGCATCACGCTACCGAAAGACGTGACGGTGCGGTTGCGCGGCGAGGTGGCCAACATGCGGGCTGCAATTCAAAACTTCGCCTTGGCGCTTCCGCTCGCCGTCGTGCTGATCTATCTGGTGATGGTCGCGCTGTTCCGGTCGTTCATCGATCCCCTCATTATTCTGGTCGCCGTACCGCTGGGCTGGATCGGCACCGTGCTCACCCTGCACGTCACCGATACGTCGGTGAACGTCGAGTCGATGATCGGCACGTTGATGATGATGGGGATCGTGGTCTCGAACAGTATTCTCCTGGTCGATTTTGCGAATCGCATGGTCCGTCACGGCGCCACCGCCGAACATGCCGTGCTCGAAGCGGGCCGCCGACGCATTCGCCCGATCATCATGACGGCCTTGGCGACGATCCTCGGCCTGCTGCCGTTGGCCCTCGGTTTCGGCGAGGGGAATGAGACGATGGTGCCGCTGGCGCGCGCGGTCGTCGGCGGGTTGGCGGTGAGCACAATCATGACGTTGTTGGTTGTCCCCATCATGCACTCACTCGTGCTCAGTCGCCGGGTACGCCGCCTTGAGTCTTCGCCCGCGCCCGCGACGCCGGAGGAAATTCGATGACCGAACAGGTAGTCCCGCCCGCTCTTGTGCGACCGTCGACGCGTATGCCCATCTGGATCGGGACCGGAGCGCTTCTGGTCCTGGCGATCGGCGCCTACCTGTACTGGCAGGGAGATGACTCGACTCCCCCATCGGCTCCGGCGACACCCGCTCCAACGGCACAGTCGGAACCGTCGGCCGGCCAGACTCGTTCGGAAGGGGATTCCACCCCGGTCGATGTGCAGGTCACCACACCGACCCGTCGCGACCTGGTGTATACGATCAAGCTGCCGGCCAACGTCTCGCCCTTGTACCAAACCACGCTGTACGCCAAAGTCTCCGGCTATTTGAAATGGATCGGCCCGGACAAAGGCGATGCGGTAAAAAAGAACGAGGTGGTCGCCGTCATCGATGCGCCTGAAGTAGAAGAGCAGTACCAACAGGCCGTGTCGGACTACAAGATCAAGAAGCTGACCTACGAACGGCTCGACAAGGTGTGGAAGGAGTCGCCGGACGTCATCGCCAGGCAGGACGTGGACGTGGCGGAAGCGGCGTATCAGGGGGCCCGGCACTTGATGGAACAGCGCGTCGTGATGCGTGACTACACTAAAGTCCGCGCCCCCTACGACGGCGTCGTCACCGCGCGCTTTGCCGATCCCGGCTCCTTGATCCAGATCGCCACCTCCTCGGCTACCAGCGCGATTCCGTTGTTCACGATCATGGATCTCAATACGGTGCGGGTCTATGCGAACGTCCCGCAAGACGACAGCCCCTGGGTCGTGCCCGGCAAAACCACCGCCACCGTAAAGGTCGCGGAGCTCCCCAACCGGTCGTTCCCCGGCGTGGTGACCCGCTCCACCTTGGCACTCGACCCCGCCACAAGAAGCCTGCTGGTCGAAGTCGATTTGCCGAACAGCGACCATGCCCTCCGGCCCGGCACCTTTGCCGAGGTCTCATTGGGACTACGAGAGATTCCCCAAGCCCTGGTCGTCCCGCCGCAAGCCGTCAACAGCACGCCCAAAGGCAAGTCGGTCTTCATCGTCGAAAACGGCAAGGTCAAATCCGTCCCGGTGCAGACCGGCATCAGCGACGGTCGGTGGATCGAAATTACCTCCGGTCTCCAGGGACACGAAGAAGTCGTGGCCGTCGGAAAACGACGTCTCCTGGACGGCACACCGGTCCAGGTGTCGCCGTTCAATCTGCCCGATGCCAAACCATCGCAACAGAAGTTCGAGCGGCGCGTTCCGGGCGGCACCCCACCGCCGCCGACTCTTGCCCCGAACGGGACTCCGCAGAAACAGGGAGAACGGTCATGAGCCGCGTAGTGCCCCAGACGATGTTCCTGACAGTGGCGACGATGGTGTTGACTCTGCTGCCCACCGTGGCCGCCAAGGCCCAAGACGCGGAACAGCCCCAGACGCTGCCCCGCGGAGCGGTGCTCGGCGTGCAGCGCGCCGTCGATATTGCCGTAAAAAATCATCCGATGCTGCTCGAAGGTGCGGCGAACCTCAAAGCCTCCGAAGCGCGCACCGAACAGGCTCGTTCGCTCTACTACCCGCAGGTCTATGCGAATGCGAATACCATCGCCGGCGCCGGGGTCAGCAATCCACGTTTCATGGTCGGTGGGGGACTCCTTCGGGAAAACCAAAGCACCTTTACCGGCGGCGTCATCGCCAATCAACGCATCTATGACTTCGGCTATACCAGCAACCTTGTCGAGTCGAACAAACTCGCCGAACGCGCTCAGGGACAGGATGTGAACGCCCGTCGCGCGCTGGTCCTGCTCTACGTGCAACGCGCCTACCTCAACAGCCTCAAGCGGAAGCGGCTGGTCCAGATCGCCGAAGAGACCGTCCGGGAGCGAGGAATCATTGCCGGGCAGATCGAGACGCTCTACCGGCAACAACTGAAATCGAAGCTCGACTTCGATCTCGCACATGTGGAGTTGGTTAACGCGCAATCGCTCCTGGTCCGCAGCCGAAACGATCTCAAAGCCAGCTTTGCCGATCTCAACCGGACCATGGGGATCACAGGGGCGGACGACTATGTCCTCGAAGACATTTCAGTGGATGTGCGCCCGCAAAAGACGCTGGAAACCCTGGTCACAGAAAGTCTCTCGCATCCGGAAGTGAAACGCGCCAAGGAGCAAACCGCTTCGGCCGACGCCAGACTGACGGCGACCAAACGCCAATACCTGCCGACGGTGTCGGCAATCGCCAGCGGAGGCACGTTCGATCCCTTCGATCCCCGGCAGAACCAGCAGACCGGCGGATGGTGGATGGCGGGGGCGATGGTCTCCATGCCGCTCTTCACCGGGTTCCTCATCGAAAATCAGGTCGTCGAGGCCAGCGCCAATCGCCAAGCCGCTTCCGCCGCGACCTCGAACATCGAACAGGCGTTGACGCAGCAGGTGACCAACGCCTACCTCGACACCCTCACCTTCGCGCAGCAGATCACGCTGGCGGAAGAACAGGTCAAGACCGCGCAGGAGGCGTTACAGCTTTCGAAACAGCGTTACAAACTCGGTTTGGGAACGGTGGTAGAGGTCACCCAATCGGAGGTGGCACTCACAGCGGCGCAAACCAGACTGGCGGAAACGCAGTACGACTACAAGATTGCCGAAGTCACCCTCGCCTACACCTCCCAGGGCGACGACACAGGTCGCATCCTGCTGCTGAGCCGCGCCGGCTCCCCTCCACCGGATGCAGTGGGACCGCAACCAGCCAATTAGGTCGCGGTGAAACGCGGCAGAAGCAAGTCTCGTCGTTCGTGAAGCGTCGTCGTCCCAAGAGGGTCGATGGGAAGCAGCATGAGTGGCGACGTTTCGTCCCGCTTCACGATCGACGCGGGTTTCAGCTTAGCCTGGATTTTTCATGAATGCCTGTGCGAGACATGTGAAACCGAAGCCTGCCGGGGCTTTTCGCACGTGAGGCCGACGCAGGTGTACTGGCAGCCCGTCGAGGGCGCACGGCGCGATGGCGAAAGCACGCCACGTCTGTGTGCGTCACCGAGCCGGTGAGGCGGCCGGGCAGACAGGCCCCGCCTGGCGAGAGGATCGGACGACAGAGCGGGCGGTCATGAATAATGCGGGCTAGACCGCTTGACCGGGAAAGACGATTGCCAGGTCGATGACCAATTCGTCTTTGGTGTTGGCGAGCAACGAATCCCAAATGCTGGTGGTCTGCTGCACCCTGGCGTGATCCAGATCGAAGAAAAGATCGAAGCCTTTGGAGATGATCGGATTCATGGGATAGCGCCGGTCATAGATCATGCCGTAGGCCGGGATGCCGTACAGGGTCTGCCAATTCCCGAGAATGAAGTGGAGTTCGGTTCCCCGGACATACAGTCCGCCCGAGGTGATGATGCGCTTGATCGATGTTTGCGGTTGACTCAGGTAATACGTGATCCGCTCGTTTTCCTTGGCCAGCCGCAAGGCCTCGACCAGTTGCGGCACCAGAATGGTGATCTCTGCGTCACGAAACATGGGCAACCGCCGCGGCTCGCCCCCGAGCCAGCGCTGCAGCGCCGTCCGGTGCTCCTGTACGGTGAGACCCATCAATACGCGCCGGATCTGTTCATGGGAAAACCGAGCCGGATGCGTGAAATGCCCCGGCGGCCATTCCGGCAACACATTCGCATCCAACTCCAGTCTCACGAAATTGACGGGATCTTCGTAGACGGTCCTCGACGGGACTTGAGGAATGGCGCAACCCGCCGCGGCGCACACCGCCGCGGCACAGAACGTGATGCGCGACACGTGACATGCAAAACGTCGCGGGAGTCGCCCTGCTCCCTGTGAACCTCCCCTTTTCACGTGTTCCGTTTCACGCCTGACTCTTCGCGTTTTGCATCTTTTAACTTTTCAGATCTTACGTTTCACGCCCTCACTCCGTGATCGTGACCGTCATTTCGACACGCTCCAACGGATTGTCGCGGCCGTCGCGTTTGGCCGACACGACCTTGTCGACCACCTCAAGTCCGCTCTGCACTTCGCCGAACACCGTGTACTGCCAATCCAGAAAGTTGGCATCGTTCACGCAAATGAAAAATTGCGATCCGGCGCTGTTCGGATCATTGGCACGGGCCATGGAGAGAGTCCCCCGCTTGTGCGGCTTGCTGTTGAACTCGGCGTTCACCTTATGGCCGGGACCTCCCATGCCGTGGGTGGCACGGTCGGGATTCTTGCTGTTGGGATCGCCCCCCTGGATCATGAACCCAGGAATGACGCGATGGAAGGTGGTGCCGTTGTAGAACCCCTGTTTGGCCAGATCGATGAAATTCTTCACATGATTCGGCGCCACGTCCGGGAAAAAGCGCAGAACAATCTGGCCCCACAGCTCGTTCTTCGACGTCACGGTAATGGTGGCTTGTGGTGAACTGGGTTGTGCCGACATCTCGTATCCTTTCCTCCCTCAGTTAAACTTGAAGGGCGCGATGCTTTCCCCTTCCAATCCTTGACTCACGGCCGTCCAGGTAAGGCCGTCATCGTCGCTGCGATAGACCCCGGAACTGGTACCGGCATAGAAGCCGCCGTTTTCTCCCTCAATCAGGACCTGCACCGAGAGATTACTGAGCCCCTTGTTCAGCGGCACCCATTGCCGCCCCTTATCGACGGTTTTGAACACACCCCGGCCCGTCGCGACATAGACTCCGCGCTCGTTGCTGATCAGCCCCCGGATCGAATCGTTCGGCAGGGCCCGACTGATCGGCAACCAGGTCTTGCCGCCGTCACCGCTACGGAACACCCCGCCGTCGAACGTACCCGCGTACACTCCCTGCTCCTTGTCGACGGCCAGCACGCGGATAAAGTTTTCCACGAGGCCCTCATGGTCCTTCAACCCTTGCCGGAGACGCGTCCATCCCGAACTCCGCTCCTTATAACTGTGCACGCCCTTCCCGGACGTGCCGGCGTAGAGCGTCCCGTCGTTCGTCCGCGCCAAGGCATGCACCAGAATTTCGTCCAAGCCGGCGCTCACCGTCTTCCATTGATCCTGCGCGGCGTTCAAGAGATACACCCCGTCCCCGGTTCCGGCGTAGAGTCCCTTTGGGTCCATCATCAGGGCCTTGATTTCGAGACGCTTCAGCCCTTTGTTGATCGCCTGCCAGGTTTTCCCGGCGTCGCGGGAGCGAAAGACGCCGCCGCGGAACGTGCCCGCGTAAATGGCCCCATCTTTTCCGGTGGTGAGGCACAGTACAAACGGATCGGTGAGTCCCTCGTTGGCGGCCGCCCAGGAGGCGCCACGGTCTCCGCTACGAAAAATGCCCATCCCGAACGATCCGGCGTAGATGATCCCACCGGCGCCGGCGGCCAACGCCTGAATGCTCGTATTGCCGATATCGGCGGACCCCGCCGGCTCCTGGCCCGAATGCGCCTGTTCCAACTTCAAAGATCCGCCGCCCTCATTGCCGGCCGAAAAGGAGACGGCCTGCGCAACCCCCTGCAGACTGCCGACTGAAATCGCCGTCAACACGACGATGTGACGCAGCATAATGAGCCACCCTTTTCAAATTGTGAGCGCCGGCTCAGCGGACGCGATGACCGGCGGTGCCAATGGGTATATCAGGGTCGAGCGGTAAATTCATGTCGGGCGCCGGACCTGCCGCCCGCCCGAAGATCTTTGCGCCGATGATCCCGATTTCATAGAGTACCATGAGCGGGACCGCCATCAGCAACATCGTGAACAACGTGGCGTCCGGCGTCACGACGGCTGAGATGATCAGCGCCGCCATAATGGCATGTTTGCGGTAGTGGGCCAGCGCCGCGGCCGAGACCACGCCGACCCGCGACAGCAGCGTCAAGACCAGCGGCAATTCGAAGGCGCAGCCGAAGATAAGCAGAAATTTGACGTTGAAGTCGATGTAGGTCCCCACGCCCAACGCCGGGGTAATGTCGCGATCCATACCGAAGCTGACGAAGAAATCGATGACGAGCGGGAGGATGACGAGATTGCAGAAGACCAGCCCCAGCGCGAACAGCAAGGCGGCCAGGAAGAACAGGGGAATGGCCCAGCGTTGCTCCTTGGGGAGCAACGCTGGTTCGACAAATTTCCAACACTGGTAAAAAACAACCGGCAGGCTCAGGATGATCCCAGCCAGGAACGAGACCTTGATGGAGGCGAACAGGGCCTCCGTCGGTCCGTAGAACACCAACTGATTCGGGAACGGCCGGTTCAGCCAGGCGACCATGTCCGCGGAGTAGGCGAACGCCGCCGCGAACGCGACACCCAAGGTCACCGCGATGATCAGCAGCCGCTTCTTCAGCGACTGAATATGGGCGGCCAGTGGTGCGAGCATTGCCTATCTGCGTGAACGCCTGGTCGCTTGTCCTCGTTGCACCAGGGTCCGCCTGCGCGGATCGGCACAACAAGTTCGGCACGGGGTCCCCGCCCCGCGTTACCGCGAGGCCCGAATGAGCTCGGCGATCTTGTCTTTGGTAGCCAACTTCTCTTTCTGCAGTTGTTTTTTCAGCACTTCTTCCGCCGGCGTGAGCACGTGCCGCCGCTGGAGATCGGCCAGCTCCGCATCGAGTCGATGGTGAGATTCTTCAAGCGCCCGGAACTCTGTGTTGGACTGCCGTAACCGCTCAGTGATCGCCGTCTCCGTCTGCATGTCGCACCTCCTGGTTGACTACATACGTTCGTGGATGACCGTCGTGTTACCCGCCGCCCGGAGAAGAGGCCCTCAGGGCTGCCCGCACAAAGCACTCACCTCCAGCGGCGCCATTTCCATCAGCGCCGCGTCTTCTTCAGGTTTCACATAATAACGCGCCCGCGTCGCCGTCTGGCGAAATCCCAGCCGCTCATAGAGGGCCTGAGCCTCCCGGTTGGACGCCCGCACCTCCAACATCGCCCGGTTCGCCCCGCGCTCCAGACCCGCTCGAATCGCCGTACAGACGAGTTTGCTCGCCACCCCTCGCCGCCGGAACAGGGGCAGCACCGCCAGATTCATCAACCGCAGTTCCTCGAAGACAATCCAGTAACAGAAATACCCGGAAATCACGAGCGCCCCTGACTGCGAGTCGAGACATTTCGCAATCAGAAAGTGCGCAAACTGGTTGCCGGACAGTTCCGCCGCCAACATTTTGCGCGTCCAGGGGGCCGAGAAGCAAGCCTGTTCGATGGCCAAGACTTCATCCAGCACCTCGGCCGTTGCCGGCTCAATGAGCACCGAATCCTGATCCATAGTCAGTACAGTACCCCCGCGCGCTGTTTATGGCTTGGCTTGAGAATCACGACGTGCGCGGCCTGCCGTTTTCCTCTGGGCGAGTTTCTTCGCCACACGTTCACGCCGCCGCTCAAGCGCCGATTCGCCCTGCAGTTCATCGAACTTGATCTCCGCTTCCGTGCGTTGCACGTACCGGGGAACCAACGCCTCTTCTCCGCCCTGATCCGTCGTCCGGCGCAGTCGCGCCGCCAGGCCGACACTCACTGCGGAAGGGCGCTGACGGTCCGCATCAACGTCTCGAATCGTCACACCGATCGCCTCTATGGACTGGCGGATATCCTGCCCATAGGCCTCCCAGCCATCGCCGAACAACGTGACACCCGCCACGTCCTTACATGCCCGGGCGACAGAAGACGGCGGCCCGACCTGTTCGGCGACATGTGTCTGCAATCCTTGCCCTGACTGCCACTCATAGGCAGCCCAATAGACCTCGTTGTGACGACTCTTGAGCACCGGGATGAGCAACCCCGACAGATCACGCAGATTCCACGCCATCGCTTCCAGCGTCGGCACCGGGATGATGGAGGTCCCCAGCACCGCGCGAAACCCCAGCATGGTCGCCAATCCGACACGGAGGCCGGTGAACGAGCCGGGACCGATCGACACGGCCAATCCCTGGATGTCCGTCAACCGGAGGCCCGCGTCGCCCAACACACGATCAATGGCGCCCATCAGCGAACGCGCGTGAGAGCCGGCCGCGTCCTGTTCGGTCAAGGCCAGAACCTGCTCGCCTCGCAGCAGGGCGACGCTTTGCCAGGCCGTCGCGGTCTCAACCGCCAGCAGATGGTCCGCCGATGGCGCCGTCATACCCGCCCCAGTTCGCCCGGCTTGATCGGCTCATTCGGCACCAACTCGTGAAACGTGACCTGGAGGCTGCCTGAACCTTGACCGTCGGTCATACGAATGGTAAACGGGCGCATGATGCGCTTGTCGCCCGCAGGGGACTGCCCGTTCGATGTCGGCGTCGCCTCCGGCGCGTCCCCGACTGCGCGATAGTCATCGAATTGCATCGTGGCTTCGATCTCTCCGGTCGGCGTCAGCCGTTCTTCCTGCACCACCAGCAGATTGCGGCGATCGAACCAGATGCGCCGGCTGACGACGGGCGCCCCGCCGTTCGTCCCCGCTGCCGTCAACACATCGAGCCGATAGCGGCTGCCGTCCTCCGACAACAACACCTGTTCCTGGGGCCCCACAGCCTGCGTCCCGGTAATGCCGCTCATGGCCCACACGCTCAACTGAAACGGACGCGTGAGCTTTCCGAGCTGATCGGCCTCGGACGGACGACCGGTCACTTCCCGTCCCATGGTGGGCAGGCGAAGCGTGAACTGATCGTCAATCTGTACGAACTCGAAAATTTCACTACCCACCGCCGAAAACCCCCGCAACCGGATGGCATTCGGGCGCTGATAAAACACCGTGCCCTGGACGCGCTGGCCGATCGGAAGAATCCCGCCCGTGATTTTGGCGCTGAAGAGTCCTTTGATCGTGCGCACCTCTCCGGCCTGCTGGTGCAAGAGTGCGGTGAGTTGTTCGGCCGTCGCCTGTTTGAGCGGAATGGTCTCGGACGGGCCGAAGAGTGCGCAGCCGGAGAGGGCGAGCACTATGAGCATGACGGCACAAATAGGACGGCACGATCGTTTCACGGTTCCCGTTTTACCTTTCACGTCCTTCACGCCAGGACCGCATCCAACGCATCGCCCACTTCCTTGATGCCGACCAATTCAATGCCCTCGACCGGGTCCAACTTCGCCACATTCCGTTCCGGCAGGAGACACCGTCTAAAGCCCATCTTCGCCGCCTCACGAATGCGCAATTCCGCCTGGCTGATGGCCCTCACCTCGCCACCGAGGCCCACTTCCCCCATCACCAGGGTCGTAAAATCGATCGGGCACTCGCGCAAACTCGAGGTCACGGCGGCGACGATCCCTAAATCGATCGCCGGTTCGTCGATATGAATCCCCCCGACCACGTTCACGTACACATCCTGCCCGGAGAGGTGCATGCCCAGCCGCTTTTCCATCACCGCCAGCAGCAGGGAGAGCCGGTTGGCTTCCACACCATTGGCCATGCGCTTCGGCATGGGATAATTCGTGTTCGAGACCAGCGCTTGCAGTTCGACGAGAATCGGCCGCGTTCCCTCCAGGCTGGAGACCACCACGGAACCGGTGCTGTGCTGCGGCCGTTCGGCCAGAAACAGTTCGGATGGATTGCTGACTTCCTCCAGCCCGCCGTCCTTCATTTCGAACACCCCGATCTCGTTCGTAGACCCGAAGCGGTTTTTCACCGCGCGCAAAATGCGAAAGCTATGACTTTTGTCGCCCTCGAAGTACAGCACCGTATCGACAATGTGTTCCAGCAAGCGTGGACCGGCAATCGCGCCTTCCTTCGTGACATGCCCAATGATAAACACCGGCACGTTGTTCCGCTTGGCAAACCACATCAACTGGCCGGCCACTTCCTGCACCTGACTGATACTGCCCGGCGCCGAGGTCAGTTGCTCGGTATAGACCGTCTGAATCGAATCCACGACCACGGCCGCCGGCTTGATCTCTTGAATGGTTTTGAGGATCTGTTCGAGGGAAGTCTCTCCGAGAATCAGGAGCTGCTTGCCGCCGATACCAAGCCGCTCACCCCGCATCTTGATCTGCCGAGGAGACTCTTCGCCGGAGACATACAACACCTGCTCGCCCGCTTCCGCCAGCAGGGGCAACGCTTGTAACAACAACGTGGTTTTTCCGATGCCCGGATCGCCGCCGATCAACATCACGGAACCAGGCACCACCCCGCCGCCCAGAACCCGGTCGAACTCCCCCAGGCCGGTACCACGCCGGGGCTCACCCACGATTTCAATGTCGGAAATGGGAATCACGACGGCCACGCCCGCTTTCACCAGGCTTTGCCGCCCTTTGGGAGCCGAAGCGACCCGTTCTTCCTTGAAGCTGTTCCAGCCCCCGCAGTCGGGGCAGCGTCCCAGCCAACGCGGCGCCTGATGGCCGCAGGTTTGACAATGAAACGTGGTCTTTTCTTTCATCCGCCCTGTCGTTCCTCTCTCGAAATCTCAGCCCATCGTAAAGGAAACGGGAGAGAAAAAGGAAGGAGGACACAGGCGTGCGGGCACTGTGATCCATGAGGGTACCACCAGGCGATTTGGAACCAACTAGTCAGGGGAAAGGACCGAGCGCTCAGGAGTGCGAAGCAGCGATGGGCAAGGCCGAAAAGTGGAAGAGGACTATGGCGGCGGCGGTCGCAGCATTGAGGGACTCGACCTCGGGCCGCAGCGGAATCGTAAAGCGGACTGTCGCAGCCTGGAGCACCGCCTCCGACAGTCCCCGACTCTCACTGCCGATTGCCACGATGGTTCGTGCCGGTAACGTTCGGATCGATCGAATGGGGACCGTTCCCTCACTGGCCTCCACGTCGGCTGCCATGATCGTACATCCGAGCTGAAGCAACTGCTCCACGGAGGTGTGAGAAAAGATCGGAAGCTGAAACAGCGTGCCGGCGGTCCCGCGCACGACTTTCGGATTAAACACATCCACCGAATGGGGCGCCATCCAGAGCGCGCTCACATTAAACCCTGCCGCCGTACGAATGATCGTCCCGATGTTCGCCGGATCTTGCAACATATCGCCGTACACACCGAAAATCCTGGGTTGCGCCACAATGGCGGCCTGATCCCACGTGGGTTGATGGACGATCGCCAAGACCCCGTTGGACGTGTCAACTTGCGACAACTGAGCCAGCGTGTCCTCCGGACAGCCATAGAGCGTCACCCGGCTTTCCAGGAAGAGATTTCTCATGTCCTCCGGCTGACGCTCGAGAAAACCCGGCGCCACAATCACACAGACGAACCGGTTAGGAGCCGCGCGCAACAACTCCACGATCGGTTTCGTGCCTTCCAGCACAAAAACTCGCTCGCGGTCGCGGGTCCGCTTGGTCTTGATGACGTCCCGGATATGGGAGAGGTAGTTACGGGAAACGATACGAAGTAAGGAGGTCAAAGTTACCCAGGTAGGAGCCGAACCGGCGGGGAGCCCGGCCCATCAGGCCGCACTCCCCGCCATCGCGCTATTTGCGTTTCTTGCCCGACGCGGCTTCCGCAGCACGGATGCGTTGCGCGCGTACCTTTGCCCGCTTGAGAGCCGACAGTTTGCCGCGCGTGCGATCACGTTCGGCCTTCAGCCGCTCCAATTGCGCACGAAGGTGCACACGTTCTTCTTTATAGATACTGGCGCATTCCGCGGGGGACAGGTTCGTCCAGTCGCCCGTTCCACGTGCACGCTTGATCCGCGCTTCCAAGGATTCCCGCAAGAGCTTTTCACGCATCGACATCAAAGACTGCAAGGCTTCCTGCCGCCGCTGGACTTCTTCCTCTTCGGCCATGATGCCGCGAATGTCGGTTCCTAACATCGGCTGATCCTCCTCGCTGAGAATATCAATACCAACGGGGCATTCTACCCGATTTCATGGTGTTTGTTCTACCTAGGAGAATGGGACGTAAGGTATTGATGTTGCGGACAAGTACGGAAACTTTCAAAGAATCAACGGGTTGCATGGCAGAAATAAGATGCAGTAAGATCGCGGCCATGCCACACATTGGAAGCCTCATTCGTGCCTGGCGGCTGTCGCAGAAATGTTCCGAGCAGGCGTTCGCCCAACGAGCCGGCATCGACGCAGGCCTTCTGGAATCGCTGGAGGCGGAACAGGCCGATCCTCCCGCGTCGACGCTTGAAGCGCTAGCCGGCGCCCTGAAGATTCCGCTCCCCTGGCTGTTCATCCACCCTACCGAGCTGGATCTCCTCTGCAAAGACGATGAAGAGGAAGGGCTGTCCCTCGCTACCTTGACCGGGGCCGATCCGGTGTTGGACCGACTGCTGGTGGCCGCGGGCCATGACCGCACCCTCTACGTGCTCCTCACCGCGCTGATTCAAAGCGGAGAGCCAAAACTGCTCCGTGCGGCGGAAGTGAGTCTGCGCAGTCTCGTCAAACAGTCCAAACAGGCCACGGTGCCATGGCAATCCCGCCCGCCTGGACATTTCGAGCCGCCCAGCGACTAGTTCCATTCAACCGTAGGTCGATTCTTGGGATCAGCCCCTCGGCGTAGGATTCTTCCGACTGTTCTCCGTCGATTGCGCAGAACGCAGGAGGACCAACCCAACCAGGGCCAAAGCCAGGAGTCCTGGCCACCCGCCCCATGGCGGGGCTGCAACGAGCTGAAAAGGGTCGCCTGCAAGGGAGGACCATACCGAACTCAGCGCAATCGGCAGGGCTAACAAAATCCCCACCAGCGCTTCCCCGGTAACCAAACCGGCGGCGCACAGCAGGCCTCGATCCTCCGTGGACACCTCTGACCCCGATCGACCCTTTCGAACCCACTCCGCCAGGCAGCCCCCAAGCAAGATGGTGGCCGACAATTTCAGCGGCAGATACATGCCCAGCGCCACCGCGAGCACGGGAAACCGGAGTTCGGCCTGTCGGCGGGCTTGCCGGGCATCGAGGAGAATGATGGCCACCCCCAGTAGCATCCCGAGCACCAGCAGATGCCAGGGCAACGAGCCACCGAACACACCGCCGGCCAACTTCGCCATGAGCGTGGCTTGAGGCGCGGTCAGCGGATGGGGATGCGCGTCCGTCACCTCGCCAATGCCATACTTCGCCTGCAGCAACGACAGGACCGGCACGATGACGACGGCGCCTGTCGCAACCCCGATGACTTGCATCACCTGCTGCTTCCAGGGAGTCGCACCGACCAGGTGGCCGGTCTTCAGATCCTGCATATTGTCGCCGCCCATGGCCGCGGCGCAGCAGACGACCGCCCCGACCAGCAGAGCCGCAGCAGGGCCGGCCGGATTGCCCTGCCCCATAATGCCCAGCAGCAGCAACGAGGCGAGCATGATCGTCGCGATGGTGACACCCGACACCGGATTACTCGAACTGCCGACCAGGCCGGCCATGTACCCGGCCACGGCGGAAAATAAAAATGCCGTGACCACCATCAGCAGGGTCAGGCCGATGCCACCCAGCAGGCTCTGCCCCAATAAGTTCCGGTACAGCAGCAGCATGGGAATCAGCGAAGCGACCGTCAGGCCGATCAACCAGACCACCCCTGCGTCCCGCTCAGTCCGTGGGAGACACCCCTGTGAACGGGATGCATCGGGAGTCCGGTACAGCGACATCAACTGTTGCAGGCTCTGCACGATCGGACCACGGATCTGAATGAGGGTCCACACGCCGCCGACCAACATGGCACCGATCCCGATGTACCGAATCTGACCACTCCACGTAGCCTTGGCGGCTGCCACACCGGTCAGTGCCTCCGGTGGCGGCACAATTGCCTGGTATAACGGCAACAGCACCAGCCAACCTATCGCTCCACCGAGAAACACCACGGCGGCCGTATGCAAACCGATGATGTATCCCACCGCCACGAGAGCCGGGGACAGGTTGAGCCCTCCGTAGAAGGTCGCGCGTCCCAGCTGAAGCGCCCCTTCCAACGATTCGCTCCAGAGTTTGAACCCGCCTTCGGCGAACTTGAATCCACCGCCCAACGCCGCCGCTCCCAACAACAACCGCACCGGCCCGCCCGCCTGGGCATGCGCAGTCGCCCCGACTTTCAAGACTTCCGCCGTGGCCACGCCTTCAGGAAATCGCAAGCGCGCGTGGATGATCAACGCACGACGCAAGGGAATGGTGAACAACACCCCCAGCACGCCGCCGACCAGCGACACGGTCACCGTCTGCCAATAGTCGAAGGACTCCCAATAGCCGAGCAGGACCAGCCCAGGAATGGTGAAGATCACCCCGGCCGCCAGCGCCTCGCCGGACGAGGCCGCCGTCTGCACGATGTTGTTCTCCAGAATGTTCGACCGACGAAACAGACGGAGCACCGCCATAGACACCACGGCGGCAGGGATGGAGGCGGAGACGGTCATGCCCGCGAACAACCCCAGGTAGGCATTGGCACCGGCCAGCACGGCAGCCAACACCACCGACAGGACCACGGCCTTCGGCGTGATTTCCGGCAGCGACACAGAAGGCGGAACCAGCGGCACGTCCGCGGGCTCCGTTGTCGCCTCCTGCTCACGCCTCATGGCCTTACAACACCTGGACGATAAAACATTTCAGATACCGTGTCTCCGGCATGCCCGCGAGCACAGGATGGTCCGGCCCCTGCCCTCGCTGTTCCAAGAGACGAATCTGTCGGTTGGCATCCCGCGCGGCCGACTGAAGCATTTTCCAGAAATCCTCATCGCTCACCGGTTGCGAGCAGGAGCAACTCACCAGCACGCCGCCGGCCTGCAAGAGACGAAGCCCTCGCAAATTGACATCTTTGTATCCGGCCAACGCATGGGGCGCGGCTTTCTTGCTCCGGGCAAAAGCGGGCGGATCGAGAATGACCAGGTCATACCGTTGCTGGTTCCGTTCAAGCACCCGCAGTTCATCGAAGGCATCGGCCTGCCGGTAGTCGCAGATGGCGGCCACGTGATTCTGCTCCGCATGCGCCTGGGCCAAGGCGACCGCCGCCGCACTGACATCCAGGCCCTCGACCGACTGCGCCCCAGCCAAAGCGGCCTGCACGCCGAAAGCGCCGGTATGACAAAATGCTTCCAACACGCGCTTCCCCTTGGCATAGACCGCCGCCGCCAGCCGATTCTCGCGTTGATCGCAAAACCACCCGGTTTTTTGGCCTTCCGCAAAATCGACCGTAAACTGCGCCTTGCCCTCATGGATCTGCACCCTCGTCGGCCCCTCGCCGCGAAGAAACCCTTTGGACAAGGGCAACCCCTCCAGCGCCCGGCTCTTCGCATCGTTGCGCAGATAGACGGTCTTCACTCCCGCCTCCTGTATCAAGAGATCACCGAATACGTCCTTGCGCACATCCATGCCATACCCCAGCGCCTGCATCACCGCCACATCGGCAAACCGATCCACCACCAGGCCCGGCAAGAGATCGCTCTCACCGTGCACCAGGCGGCAGGCATTCGCGTGAGGCGTGACCATCCGGCGAAGGGTCGCGGCGGCACGGAGGCGCGCGGCGAAAAACGCTTCGTCGACCAATTCCTCCTGGAACGTGAGCAGGCGAACACGGATTTTCGAATGGGGGTTAAACAGGCCCCGCCCAAGCAATCGCCTCCGGTGGGTGTAGACATCGACCAGATCGCCGGGTGCCGGCGTGCCCAGCACTTCTGCGACGTTGGTATCGAAGACCCAGAGGTGACCGTCGTAGCGCGGCTGATCACGCTCAGCAGTCAGGAGAACTTTTGCAGTAGAACCGGTCACAAGTTGAGTCATGGTCATCCGTACATCCAGTATCAATGAGCATCGCCGCGACGCAGCGAACGGCACACGAGGGTGCCTGAAACGGTGCGGCGAAGCAACCGGTGCGATAAGACTGTGTCCAGCCCCTGTAGGAATGTCCGGTGCACACCGGCGCAATGGAGAGGCTGCGCTTGACCTTCCCCCACACCTATGGTTTGCTGCGAGAAGGACTGACAGCAAGCGGTGAGCCACCAGGGAGCGGCTGACAGCTATGACCACACATACTATCGGCACCGCAGTGCTCGATCGACTCCACCGGTTGGGCGTCCGCCACATGTTCGGCATTCCCGGCGACTATGTCCTGGGACTGTACAAACTCATGGAGTCCTCGCCGATTCAACACGTGGCCACGACACGCGAGGATTGCGCCGGCTTTGCCGCCGACGCCTACGCCCGTATCAACGGCATCGGGGCCCTCTGTGTCACCTATTGTGTCGGAGGACTCAACACGGTCAACGCCATCGCTTGCGCCTATGCCGAGCGATCACCCGTCGTGCTCCTGACCGGGTCGCCAGGGCTGTCGGAGCGGGCCCGCAACCCCTATCTCCATCACATGGTGCGCGAGTTCTCGACCCAGCGCGAGGTGTTCGAAAAAATGACGGTCGCGGCCGTCAGCCTGGAAGACCCGGTCACGGCGGAGCGTGAAATGGATCGCGCCTTTGCGGCGCTGCTGCGTTATCGACGCCCGATCTACCTCGAAATTCCCCGCGACATGGTGCATGTGCCGCTGGCGTACACCTCCCACAAGACCGGCACTGTGGACGAACCGACCGACAAGGCCGCGTTGCGTGAAGCCCTGGCCGAAGTTCGCACCATGTTGGAGTCAGCCAAACGCCCGGTGATTCTAGCAGGCGCCGAAGTAGGCCGATTCGGACTTCATGATGAGCTCACCACCCTCGTCGAACGATTGAATGTGCCGATCGCCTCCACGCTCCTCGGCAAGTCGATCATTCGCGAAGACCATCCACTCTATGTCGGCGTCTATAGCGGCCTGGTGGCCCGCGATGAAGTGAAGGAGTTCGTCAACCAGACTGATTGCCTGCTGATCCTGGGATCGATCCTATCCGACGTCGAAGATTTGGACGCCCGCAGCGCCCTCTTCTCCGACGGCCACACCATCCATGCGACCGCGGATCGGGTGGCGATCAAACATCATCGTTATGATTCGATTTTGTTCGAGGATTTCGTGAAGGGACTGGCCAAGGCATCGCTGCCCTCCTTTCCTTCGCCGCCATTGCCGGCGACCGCCAAACCCGAGGAACCGATGCCCCCCGCCCACGCCGCAGTCAGTTTGCATGGCGTGTTCCGCCACCTGGATACCGTGCTGCAGGAAAAAACGCTGGTCATCGCCGACGTGGGAGAGTCGCTCTTTGCTTCCGTCGATCTGCACGTCCATCGACGGTTTGAGTTTCTGTCGCCTGCCTATTACACCTCGATGGGGTTCGCCGTCCCCGCAGCCATCGGGGCAGGGTTCGCCGATCCGTCCCTCCGGCCCATCGTTCTGGTCGGAGACGGGGCCTTTCAGATGACCGGATCGGAACTGGCCACCGCCGTTCGATACCGGCAGGCACCCGTGGTCATCGTGTTGAATAATCATGGCTATTCCACCGAACGCGAAATCCTGGAGGGCCCGTTTAACGATATCCACGAATGGCGCTACGAACGGATCTGCGACCTCATCGGCGGCGGACAGGGCTCGCGAGTCGCCACCCATGGTGAATTCGTCGAAACCCTGGCCAAGGCATTGGCCGATCCCAGCCAACCCTATGTCATCAATGTCCTGCTCGATCCGTCGGACCGCTCCCCGGCCATGATGCGCCTCGCCAGACGGCTAGCGAAGCGACTCTCTACCGACCGGCCGTAGCCCGGATAATCCGTCGTTCGTGAAACGCCGGTCGTCTCTCGCTACAGTCAGGTGACGGTCCGTGACGAGAGACGCTTCACGAATGTCGCGTCTGTTTCACCCTGATACAGTGCGGGGTTGAGCCCCTTCCCCCCATTGACCCTTCATAGACAAATATGGTCTTCTATGGGCGGACTTGTCGAATTGTTATTCGTCGGGAAATTCGCCACTATGACGTCCAAGATGCCGGATGGAAAGGCCATGCGAGACGGTCAGATTTTTTCCGCGCGCCTCAACAATGTCGTGACCACGGAGCGCGAGTTCGATGAGTTGGTCACGAAATCGCTCCCGGAATTGTTGGATCGCGCCACCAGTCAGACCAAGCGCTTCCTCCGTGAAACGAACCAGTGGGGCGACGACATCACCCACGAAAAGCTGGCACTCCGCTGGGGCTATGAGTTGGTGGAACGGTTTGTGGTGTTCGGCCGCACCGAAGTCCCCTGCCGCCCCTTCTTCCTGCTGGATAGTTTGATCGCGAAGTCGTTCAGTCAACCGGACCCCTTGTGTTACCACAAGGAACTGCTGACCCCGGTGGGACGGTTTCTCGACGGCTTGGCGTCGCGCGCCGTCGTCAGCCGCGATGCGTTGATCGCGCTCTTCTACCACTTCTACGGGTTCAGCCAGGCCCATGTGGTGAAGCTCCTGGGCTTTGGGCAGGCCGAAAGCCAGCGAGTGTATAAGAACTTCGAGCGGTGGCGACAATCGGGATGGCAGCGCACGATGAACGAAACCGGTCTGAGCGGATCGGAAATCGAGGTGCTCGAGCAAGAACTGCGCACCAGACCCGACCACCTGAACAATGAAGTCGACCGGCTGATGCCGGTTCTGCAGTCACATTATCGAAAAAGCGAACCGGAGCATTATCCCTGCTTGTCGGAACAGAAGTGGGGACAACTCTTTCATGATGACTACGGCCACGACTACCGCGTATGGCACTTGGCCTTTTGCCGCGACTGCTTCCTGGAAGTCGCCGATCGCCGGCAAGCCGAGGTGAGCAACGGGTCGAAGCCGCAAGTCAATTTGCATATACATCCGCTGAAAAAGGGAGGCGTCCTGGCTCTCTTTAGCGGCGATCGGGGAGGACGGCAACATGGACACACCAGAGCTCAACGATTATCGCGCACATCTGCTTGATGCCCTGGATGATCAACCGCGACGCGCGGCTGAGGAACGCCCTGGATTTCTTCAGGTGCTGGTCAACCACGAGCGCGTCGGCACGCTCGACTGCTCACAGGCCGAGCCCGCCTTCGCCTGCACGACCAAGGATCGCAGCATTCAGCACCTCGAAATCCGGAGCGAATCCGGTGTGCTGCTCGGTGGATGCGTCGCCCCCGAGGCCGGGCAGAAAAGCCTGAGCCTGCCGGTCGGAAACGGCAGTCTGATCCTCAACGTCCAAAACCACTTCGACGGCGGCTCCCTCCAATTGCGGTACGACGTCGCTCCGGGATGGTGGTCGCATGTCGTCTCCGCCATCGGATTTCCCACCGGCGCCTCCTCCACCGCAGCCCCCAAGGTCCCGGTGTGGAGCATGGCCACCGCATTCGCCCAAGTCGTGCTGGCGGTGGGTGTCGTGGCGTTGCTGGCCGAGCGGGTCCCCAATTGGCTGGGCTCCGAGGATCGCGCCCATCAAGTGGAAGAAGAGTTGGCGGCGCGGCAATCGACGCAGGATCAGATCGACCAGGTACATCGGCAACTGGCTCAACTGGTCGAGGCCCAGTCGGCAGCAATGGCCGTATCCCGCGCGGAACAGGACCGTATCGCGCAGTTAAATACGCTCGTGGACACCGTCGCGCATACGCAGCAGAAACTGAGTTCTCAGGTCGTGGCCGTTCAAGAGGATCTCAAGACCGTCAAAACCGACGTGGCGCAAGAAGTCCAGGGCGGCATGCGCGTGGCAGTGAGTGCGATTGAGGCCGATCGTGACATGGTGCGGCAGGATCTGCAGTCGATCAAATCGGTAAACGAAACCCTGATCAAACAGGTGGCCCTGCTGGAAAGCCGCAATCGTGAACTGCATGCCCGGTTGGCGCTGACGTCGCTGGAAGTCGCGAAGGCCAACGCCGCCGCCCCGAAGCCCACGGTCGTGGCGAAGAATGATCCGCCGAAAGACACGCCGATCGCGACCGCCGTGCCGGTCTCGGACGCCATTCGCGAAGCCGATCGGCAGGCCTTCATGTTCTGGGTGGCCTTCCAGGACGGCACCACCGAAAAAAGCATCGAGGAGCTGGTGCAGGAACTGAACGGCATCAAAAAGGGCCCGATGAAGTCCGGCTGGTACTCCGTTGAAGTGAATCTGCCGCATCCTGAACCGCCGGACCGGTTTCTGGAGTCCGTGAAGCGAGCCAAGATCGTGAAGTCGGTCGTGACCAGCAAAGCGATGCCTCCGGCTCAGTAGCAGCGATCTCCTCTCAGCGCATGTACCCACCCGGTACGGTCGGTGTCCGCCTCCCACGGTGGCATCACTCCCTGCCCGTACCGGGTCTTTGCTGACCAGTATCCGCTCCGAACCCTGCACTGGAGGGACCATGTCCGATTTTCATCAGAACGGTCTTGTGACCGTCTTGCATCGTCTCGGCGCACCCAATCTCGAACAGCTCGAAAAGGAACTGGAGCGGCATGCGGCGACGAACCCGATTGCCTTGGTCCTGCCCTCGCTCTATTCCGAGCTGGAGAACCCCGCGCTCAAACACATCGTCGAAGTCCTCAAAGACATCCGGTACGTCAATGAAATCGTCATTTCGCTGGATCGCGCCTCAGCCCTGGAGTTTCGCCTGGCCAAACAGTTCTTTTCCGTCCTGCCCCAACGGGTGCGCATCGTCTGGAACGACGGGACCGGCATTCAAGACATTCTTAAACTGCTGGCCCATGCCGAACTCGACACCGGCTTGCAGGGCAAAGGCCGCGGCTGCTGGATGGCCTTCGGCTACGTACTGGCCCGCGGAGAAAGCAACGTCATCGCGCTGCACGACTGCGACATCCTCAGCTACAACCGCGAATACCTCGCCCGACTCTGCTATCCGATCGTCAACCCCAACCTGGGTTACGAGTTCTGTAAGGGGTACTACAGCCGGGTCACGAACCGCCTGCACGGCCGCGTCACGCGCCTGTATTTCACCCCGCTGATCCGAAGCCTCCAGCAGGTGGCCGGTGGCCATCCGTTGCTCACGTTTCTCGACAGCTTTCGTTACCCGCTCGCGGGCGAATTCGCCATGGTGCGGGATCTGGCCTGGATCAACCGGGTGCCCGGCGACTGGGGGTTGGAGGTCGGCGTCTTGTCCGAAATTTATCGCAACTGTGCCCTCAGGCGAATTTGCCAAGCCGATATCGCCGACGCCTACGAACACAAACACCAAGGCCTGTCGGCGGACAACGCCGAACAGGGACTACAGAAGATGTGCGTCGATATCACGAAGTCGCTGTTCCGGAACCTGGCGAGCGAAGGCGTGGTGCTGTCGGAAGCCGTGCTCAAGACCTTGCGGGCGACCTACCTCCAGTCTGCGCAGGAAGCCATCACCCGCTATCAGAACGACGCCGCCATCAACAGTTTGCAGTTCGATCGGCACGCGGAACGGATGGCGGTGGAAGTATTCTTGAAGGGCATGAAGATCGCCACGGAGGCGTTTCTCGAAGACCCGCTCGGCGTCCCCATGATCTCAAACTGGAGCCGGGTCACCGGCGCGATCCCGGATATTTTCGAACGCCTCACCGACGCCGTCGAACGAGACCACGAGTGGGACCCGGTCGGGGATCGGGTCTAGGGATTAGGGAAGCCGCTCACAGAATGTTGTTCGACAACGGCAACAGCCGGAAATTCTTTTTCGGCCGTCTCTTTTTCAGCGGAATTTTACAGGGGCTTGATCGGGGCCACTACCCTTTCGCCTTCTGCGCAAATACAGTCGCATCGCAAGCGATGTACTTATTCGAAAGTCCCAAATTGCGACTGACTGCGATTTATTGCGCTAGCCCATGAAATATAAAGAGAAAGTGGCCATCACCGCACCAACTCGGTTACGACCATCTATGACCAAATTCGACTTGGAACCGTGACCAAAACCGTGACCAAGAAACTACTTAGAAATTACAGATTTTCAACTCTGGAGTAACAAATAGCTCCCCCAATTATGTCGCTCGTGCGGAGTCCGTTCTCAGGTTCTGAGATGGTCAAGACCCTTGTTATATATTCACCGACTTGTGAAATGAAAAGGGAGTCAGATTGAGTGATTCAGAAGGAGCGCAAATCGGTTTGCTAAACGAACGGTTTACGATCGTTTCCCCTTTGTAGACTTCTTAGTTTTGGGTCTCTCCGTGGGTTGTTTCCGTGAGGCTGCACAGTCAATCACTATGATTTCCAACAATTCTCTTTCATAAGGCTGAAATATGTCTAGGAGCGCAGCTTCAAGTTGAGAAGCTGTCTGAATCTTTGCGGTCCCTTTAGGCAGATTCGGGACAGGTCCTACTTCAGTCCCAAACCAGAAGACCAAATAGATTCCGCGACCGGCCGTTCCGGGGTCCCGAGCATACAGCTTTTGCAGCTGATCACGAGGCGCAGTCCAAACATCCGGATGAAGATGCCGCTTTATCTCTACTGGTAGATTGAACGGTCCCGTGATGGCTTTAATATCTGCCCTTTTATCCTCCGTATAATGGCCTTCCGGCTCCGCCGCAACGCCGATAGTAAACAATCGGGGGCGTAGCAGTTCTAGTAGCCGATCGCGACAGTTGTTTTCGGGGCGCGGCTGAGATGCCTTGCCATAGCGGTCTACGTTCCACATAGCTTTCCACCCGTCCGTTGGCCCGTGTCGCAATTCTGCGCCTACTGCATATAGGTGTGAGCTCACCACCGCTTGAAGGTCCGCCGCATTTGCTGGTCGTCCTTGATTCAACGTCTGAATGACCTGAGAGACCGTCGGATATGTAAAAGCTAGTTCACGACGCTGGCGCGATTGATCTGCCATGACTTGGGCAATCTCATCTTGCCATGCAACTAGGTGAGGATCATGGTGCAAATCTGAAAGTGCCAGGGCAGCTTCATGGGTAAGCTCCCTTCCTAATCGGTGGATTAGCGATCGAACAGAGGTTGCTGCTTGCTCACGGCTATGGATTCCTAGCCAGCCGCTCCCCCTCAGGATGCTGGGATGAAAGATAGAGCCCATAAGAGCAATGAGGGATTCGAGGGCGGCTCTTGTCAATGGATAAGAAAAGTCGGACTGAATTCCCAAAGAAGGAGCCAGAAAGTTTAAGAGATGAGCGGCATGATCCTCTCTGCCTCTAACATGTTCGGCTATCTGATTTTCAACGCTTTGGTGATCTAAGACAAACGCCGTGGCATACCAAAGGGTCCTGTTCTTGTCAGTTAGAGGGGTCTTATCGGTGAGGATTTGTAGCGCATATGACAAGACTTCAGCTTGGTCCCCATTGCGAACTGCGGCATGGAGCAATTGCTCCAAACTATCCTCCTGACAGTTGGGGTAGGATTTCAAGAGGGCCAGTGAAACACGATGTGCAACGGGACCCATTTTTTCTTTGTGAGCAAGATCGTACAGTCCGGGGATAGATTTTGAACCGGTAGCAAGAAGTGGACGCCAATATGCCAGAAGGGACTCGGCTGCCAAAACAGGTACGGATTCCACAACCGGGGCTACCCACTCACGTTCCCGGTCTGTAACTATCGCGTAATGAAAGGCCAGTCCTGACTGCAAAGTCGCTGGTGGAAGTAAAAGCACGTCTGCGAAAGAAGTGCTGGCAAGCACTTCCAAGCCAGCTAGTATTGGGAAGCCGATGAGGTATTCTTGCCCTTGAGCTTCCGTAACACCGATCATTTCGGGCGAAGGAATATCGGAGCGCTGCAGTGTAGCCACAAAGCCTTCTAAAGCTGCTGCAGCGATCTCCGGATTAGTAAAGGTTATCAGCCGATCTCTTGGGGGAGAGTCGCGATCTATTTCATAAAAAAGTCCAAAGTAGGCTTTTGCCAGAAACGTAAGCGCACCTATTTGATTACCGGCACGGATTTCATCCAGTTTTTCGGATAATTGCTGTACGCGTAGCGCCCTTTCGGCTTCGCGCTTTTGCTCAGCCGATCTTCTCCTCTGTGCGTCGTCTTTACGCCAGGATGGAATATTCCAGCAAAGCTCCGTATTTAGGACATCCCGAAACCTGGAATTGCGATCGACGCAATCAAATAAGTCGTCTAATGTTGGACCATCTTCGCGGAGAAGAGCCGTACTCCCATGCACTGCTTCTCGGAAGAGAAATTCTGCTCTTGCTGGATCTAACTCTTGCTCCGCAATATTCATTAACCATCGATGAAATCCGCATGGCGGAGCAATACTATGTAGGCGACACCAAAAGTAATGAATTTCAACCCCTGGCTTGTCTAGAGGAGTCACGGAAAGCCAGTGCAGGAAGAGCCCCTGAACTACAGTAGGATGAGATATCAACCAACTTTTTATGGCTACAGCTTCCTCTCTGTCCACAATTGGCATCTTATGTTCATCGAGAGCTTTTCCCAGCCATTCATATAAATTAGCCGATGATGCGCTCTCACCGAGATGGGAGAGGATCTGCAAAACAAGTTTGCCAAAAAAATCTTCCCAAATTAGATGATGAGGACTACCTCCCACTATTTTGGCATCTATCCCACTGATAAGAAGTGGCAAGTCTTGCGGATTCGTAAGTCGAACCAAATCTTGCGCCACGAACATCGTGTACGCATTGACATGATGCTCAACATTATGGACTAGATACCGACCAACCTCATGAGGTCTAAGCACTTCCGGGTACAACGAGTAAAACAATTTTCCTCGTAGCCGATGATGTTGATCATGAACCCGCCCCTCGTGTATGTCCTCAAGGAGCCCTCGGAGACCTTTCCAGTCGTTCGGACAAACATTATGGTATGCCTCTAGAGCAGCAACCCTCGCCCCCTCGTTTCGGCCGTTGTCTCGTATGATCTGAAGAAGGTGGTCACCAATATCCGACATCGGAGGCCCATGCTTTATGGCATCCAGGATGCATCCAAGAAATACTGGCGGCGCGGACGGATCGCTCAGAATTTCTTTAATAACAGGCACCATGTCTGGTGACGCTAGCGCACCGAATGGCTCATCAGACCAATTCTCAGTTCGAAAGCTGGGATTTTTGATTGCAAGATCGCGAAGACTATCAATCAGCATCCGTTTCCCGGATGTAGAAAGTATGGAGGCGTCGCCATATAAAACAAGACCAAGCGGATCTCGTCCGACCAGCGTTGCAGCCTCCTGCTCGCACAAGGAAGCCAGCCATGCATAAATCCCGCGCAGCTCGGCTAGGGTGCCCCCATCATACCCGGTCAACAACGATAGTATGCGTTTCAATGGAAGCCCAGCGCGAAGACGTTGAGCAACGAAGTTTCCACTCAAATATTCTGCGACGGTCCGGTGGATGGGGGCGACACGGCCGGGTCCGTCCGCGCGGAAGACCCGCCGTCGCACGGCGGAGGAGATTGCTTCTTGATCACCATGGAGATCTCCGATATACGGGAACATTTCATCAGCGTCTTGAGGATTTACCGCATGTCCCTTAGTACCTCCACAAAGATGCACGGTGCATAAATATCCGGCAGCAATGAGAAGCCTTTCCAATGGTATGTAACCTGCCTGTCCAAGCGCATGCTCAGTATTGATTTCCTGCAGAAGGCGCTTGCATGCCTTCTGATAAAGGTCAGACCGTGTTGCAGGCCACAAGCCGTCTCGCACCTCTTCAAGAATCAATTCTAGGGTTTGGGGGTTCCTAAGTAGCTGATCGATACCACGCCGTTTAGCCTGATCAAAAAACTCAATCGGATTCGCTAGCTTGTCGCCCGCAATCGTAACAATATCCGCATCTGATAAAGGCTCAAGACGCAGTACGAGGACTTTGCTATCTGGTGATACGGCTCGTAAGCGCTCCGTTTCAGACCCTCCATACCAATCCGCCGCGCGACAGGACAATCGGTAACGGGGGCGTTTCAGCTCATCGAGTCTGCTACGGATTCGGTCTAGCGCTCCTCTTCCATCCTCACTCTTCGCCCGTTGCTCATCCAACCCGTCCAGGTAGAGAGTCTTCCCTTCCCACTGATTTACGCGCAAAGCCAAGAAATCGCGGACGGGAACAAATACTGCGTTCGGTTCTATTTTCGCGCTCTCACTAAAAATCGTTGTTTTACCCGAGCCTGGATCGCCGAGGATGACAATCGCAGGGTGCGAGAGATAATTTGATAACGGCTGAGGAGCGCTCTCAGCATCGTCTGGTTTTGGCTGCAGCTGTGCGAAAGATCTATTAACGATGGGCATATATTGCCCCAACAAATACTTATCCAAATGGAAATCACACGCTACCATTCCCAACATAGAGCGTCAACGCATCGTTGACATAGGGACGACTGGGTGGTTTAAATCCGAAAGTGGGAGCTAAATCTATGCTTTGGTGAACCACCGCTACCTAATTGTTTAAGCAGTTATAAAAATTCCGAGCGTTCCCCAGCAAGAACAGTTCTGGCGATTACTTTAAATTCATACTCGTGACCACGTGAGAAGTGGTCGATCTTTAAACCAAGCATAAGTGTCGTTCTACTCTGACCATATAGATCAAGTGAAGCGGGGGCTGCGCCCCCGATCCCCCCGGCCGTCCGGTCCAGTGGTCCGGAACGGCCGGGCGGCCTCGTTGGGCGAGTCTTTGCGTTGCTACTCTCCGCATGGCTTCAGTATTCCTTTTCTCTTCTCTACCCTTGTAAGCAACGACCCAAAGAGAATGGCGGCCAAGCGAGACGCATCGCCGCCATCTTCAATAGATGAAGCCATCATTTCCCCTCTCACCCGTTGGGATAATGGACGGGTGACAGGGTGAGATTGATCACAACAGGCTGGAGTGGCTTCAGAACCTACCGTTCCTTTATTCCCGCGCACGACGCACAAAGCCAGACCTCACAGGGAGGCCTAGAAATATGAGCCCGCATTTGCACCCGTGCCCAAGCCCGCTCAGATTGGCAAAACTCGCACAACCGCTCTCGATGATGCTGAGCACAAATCCAATCCTTTCTGGCGCGATCATAGAGGGTGGCGGGCTGTCCGCAGCAGGTGAGGCCCCAGGAGCTTTGGACTTTCACGACACACGTATGGGTGGCCTTCATAGCGGACTCCATACGAGTCCCTTCCCCAGGACCAGTTGCAAAATGGTGTCGCAGAACCATATGGGATGCCCAGAAAGCAGATCCTCCCAGGTCTTGATGAACACGATCCTCGGGATTTCGATCTCCCCTCTGATCCGGCGATAAGCGTTCCGGGTTGACCATTGATGCCGCATTTCTTCCCACAGTCGGCTAATTGGGAACCCGAGGGAGCGCTTCCAGGACCAACACATATTCACGTAGCCACATTGATCCTGGACGTACTGGCTAATGACGTACCGGCTCAGACGATTCCGGGAACGATGGCTAGGCTGATAGGCCTTGATCCAGACAACCGGAGCCCCGTGGAGGCCCTGCCATTGGGCCGAGAGCCATTCCTGAGAGATCCAGAAGCGCCGGGGACGTTCCCCATCCGGCACCCGCCAGGCCCAGAAGATATGGAGCACCCCATGCCCTTCTTCCGTTCGGACCTGGTAATACTCCAACCCCTGAAACCCCAGTTGACGTTCGATTCGCTGGCGTAATTGCTTGTGATGGTAGGTCAACTTCTCCGCATCCCCGCCTTCCGCGGTGGAGAGTGTCACCCAGAGCACTTGGAACTGGTGACACTCCCAGAACCAGAGCAGCGATCGAACCCGGTGATAGCCTCGCTTCTGCTTCCTGGTCCATTCCCCTGCCACTGGTTCCCGCCGGAACTCCTTCCAGCGGCTCATCGAGCGCCCTCCGCTTGAGGAATGGCTGGACGAAGGCCGGCAGCCAGAATCCGTTCCAATTCCTCAATAGGAATCCGCACGGCACGCACGGATGGCTTCACATAGGCAATCTGCCGTTTCAGGATGGCTTTCCTGATCGTGCTTTCCTTCAGCCCTAACCGGTTCGCCGCTTCTCGAATGGTGATCAATTGTGTACTGACCATCGGACACCTCCTTGGTAATTAGCTATAGATTTAGTTATGCCTCATATTATTAAGGCATATCCTCTATTGACACGCATTACCACTACCGAGGTACACTCTTCAAGCGATTTCACCTCCGCGCCTACCGCCGGTCTTAACTTTTTTTGTCTGTACTAGGATGGAGTGAGATTCTCATCCACTCGTCAGGAGGAGTTCCCTATGCCGGTTGATCGAGTCGGACTCTACGAGCAGTTTCACGGAGAGATGAAGAAGGCGAGAGAGAGGATTCTCACCACGGCAGACGGCGAGGTGGGATGGCTTCTGAAGTTTATTCAGACGGACCTGGACACGCTCACGGCCAGTGAATGGATGGTCTTATCGTTCGAGATCGCCAGCTTTGTCGATGACGTGGCCAATCGCCGGGGGGCGGACATCGCCACAGAGGCTGGCTGGAGCGTTCGATCGATTCCAGGAGAAGGATTTCGTGGCACCCTTCCCAGTCGTGGAGAGGCCAAAGAGATCCAGGCGATGGTCCTTGGCAGTCTTGAGAAGCTATGGGACACTGCCGTCGCCGCCTTTACGTTCCCGCAATTCACGATCATTGTGACGTTGCCGATCGAGGACGAACGAAAAGGCAGCGTATTTGTGGCCACGAAGCGGAAAGTGAAGGAGTTTGAATATCGGTTTGCCCATCTGTTGATGGACTATTCTGGGCGCATTCGCCGTTGCCCAGAGTGCCAACGGATCTACCTCGCCATTCGTGTCGATCAAATCTACTGTGGTCCTCGTTGTCAGACGCGAGTCGCGACACGCAAATGGCGAGAACATCATAAAGCAGACCAACAAAAGGAGAGCCGCCGTGGCAAGAAAAGAGGGAAAGGATAGAGGCATCACACAGCGCAAAGGCCGGGAAGGATGGTGGGTGCGTGTCTATGAAGAGGGGCGCCAGACGTGGCACAAGTGCGACACCAAAAGCCAAGCTCGCACACTGTATGGAAAGTTGAAGGCCGAGGCACGAGAGGGAAAACTCTTTCCCAAACAGAAGACGACGAAATCAATCCTGCTCAAAGATTACTTCGTGACGTGGCTCAGGAATCAACCGGCACGAGGCAAAAAGGTGACGACCATCAAGACGTACGAGTCCCGCTTGCGAAAACATGCCCTCCCCGCCTTTGGGACTTCGCAACTGTCCGCCATCTCAAGACCCCGCATTAAAGCCTGGGCCGCAGGGCTCCTTGAAAAGGGGCTGGATTTCGATACGGCACTCAATGCGCTGCTCACGCTCAGCGCGGTGTTGACCGAAGCCGTCGAAGATGGGCTGATCACTCACAACCCGGCCCTCCGATCCGGCAAACTGTTAAAACGGCCGGCAACCATCGAGGAATCCGAACTCGCAATCTTTACCCCCGAAGAGGAAGGCCTATTGCTGCAAACCGTACGACGCGAACGCCCGCTGTTTTACCCTATGGCCCTGACCTTCTTTCGCACCGGCCTGCGAGCCGGAGAAGTCCTTGGACTCCATCGGGGCGATCTGAACTTTCACAGCCGATCCATCTACGTGCAACGGAACTGGTCGCGCGGAATCCTGGGGACACCCAAGAACGGGAAGGCCCGGCGGGTAGACATGTCGCAAGGTCTCGCAAAGGCTCTGACTGAATGGATCGAGCTACAGGATCTGGAGGCGGCAGCCGCTGGACAGGCGACACCTCAAATCCTCTTTCCTGGCAACCTCGGGGGAACCAGGCGGGAGCCCAGTTATATGGCCGAGAATTGGTTGCGATACAAACTGTGGTTTCCGATGGTGGAGAAAGCGGGGCTACGACGACTCGATATGCATAGTGTCCGACATACCTATGCAAGCCGGCTCATCGCGAATGGTGAGAACCTGAAATATGTCCAAGAGCAACTGGGCCATGCGTCGATTACCATCACCTGTGACACCTATGGGCATCTGATTCCAGGTGGTAACAAACAGGCCGTGGACAAGTTAGATCAGGAAGGGCTCAAGCCGGATCATAGTCATGCTTCTTGATTATATCCTTAATGATCTGAGCTTCGAGTCGTTTTCGGCCCGCCGCCGTTGTCTCTTTGTGGTAGGCCCATGAATCCTTCATTCCAGGACGAATCATCTTTATAGCGCCTGGGGTTTGCTTCCCAGGAGCAGTAATGTAAATCGTTATCTTCCGCGATTTCATAAGAATTCCCTTTTTGAACCGTGACCAAAACCGTGACCAACCTCCACAAAAACTCTTAAGTCTTTGATTTTTGAGCGAATACCGTCGCATCGCAGGCGATGTACTTAATCTGCTTCATCGGCACAATGATGACTTCTTTGGCCGTATCCACTTCAAGCACTTCCATGTCTTCGCTGATGGTGTGACGAATCGCCTCCTTCACCAGCAGTTCCTGATTGTCGGCAAACACGATTTTCACCCAATATTGCACGAGACGCGCTCCTTGTTAGAGATGATCGCTTTCCGCCTTGCCCAATTCCTGTGATCGCTGCGTGGCCGCCTCAACCGCCGAGATCAGGGTTGCCCGCAACCGCCCCTGCTCCAATCGAGACAACCCGGCAATCGTCGTTCCACCGGGCGAGGCCACCCGGTCTTTCAACACCGCTGGATGCTCTCCCTCCCCCAACACCATACGAGCCGCGCCCGCCACCGTCTGCGCCGCCAGCTGTTGCGCGGTGGCCCTCGGCAATCCGGCCAAGACTCCGCCGTCGGCAAGCGCCTCCACCATGGCGAACACATAGGCCGGGCCGCTTCCGCTCAAACCGGTGACCGCATCCATCAGCCGCTCTTCCACCACGACGACGGTGCCGACCGATTCGAACAATCGCTCGGCAGCCTGACGATCCGAGGCTGACAAGCCCGCCGCTGAGCTCAGCGCGGTAACGCCCACCCCGATGGCCGATGGCGTATTGGGCATGGCTCGCACCAGTCTGGTCGCGCCCGTGAGTTTGGCCTGAATGCGAGATAGGGGATACCCGGCCGCGACTGAGATCACCAGTGGATGTGACTGGAGGGACGGCGCGAGTTCCGCGAGCACGTCGTCGAGCACCTGCGGCTCGACACAGAGCACCACGATGTCCGCTCCCCGCACCGCTGCCTGATTGTCTGCCGTCACAACCACACCAAACTCGCGGCCCAGCAGTTCCTGTCTCGAAGCCAGTGGATCGCTGACGACAACACGGTCAGGCGTAGTCAGGCCTTGTCGCAACAGACCAGCCAGCAAGGCTTCGGCCATATTGCCGCCACCGACAAATCCGATCTGCCGTCCAGTCAACATGGCGCGATTATACGGATGGCCCTCCGGTCGGCGCAACTTGCAACCGCAGGACGGGATTGTTATAGAGTGACCACGAGCGTGGCGATTCGCGACCTACGGCTGATCCGAACCAACTCGGAAATCACTGAATCGAGTCCATGGAAATGTCGCCGATCTGAACCTCGTGACGTGAAAGGGAACCGCCACTTGGAATATCAAGCACATCGAGACGTGGATGCAGGTGCCGTCCATAGGGCCGTCCGGCAGACCAGGCCTAGACGATTCACTGCCTCACCGGTCCTGACGATGGTTCTCTTGCTGTCCCTTGGCGGCACGGGACAGGCCCAGGTCATGGGAGAAGAGGCGGAACTCGACCGCTTACGAGTGAAGGCGGAAGACGCGATGGGCAACGACGATGCGGAAAGCGCGGCGATGAGCATGGGCCGCGCAGCCTTGATGGCGGCGCAACTGGCCAAACGCCACACGGACGCCGGGCTGCAACACACCTTCAAGACCGCGGAACACCTGTACCGCTCGCAGGAGCATGGGTATCGCGCCATCGCCCTGTTCAGGAGGGCCGGCGGGGAACTCCCGGCCTCGGCGGGCGTCTGCGGGAGCCTTCAGCTGGCGCGTCTCGAACTGCAGCATGCGCAAGAAGGCCTCAACCAACCGGGTCAGGCCCCCGCCACGAAATCGGACGCGGCTCGTCTGGGGACTGTTCGTCAGACAACGGACGATTGGGCAACCCTGTTGGAATCGATGCAAGGAGACTTTCGCTGCCCAAGCTAGCAGGCCGATGAAAATGGCCGCCAGCCTCATTCTCGCATCGCTTCGAGGCTCGACGTACCGCACACGGGAAAAACGCTTGTCCCGGAAAGCCCGGGGTGGGGCGGGCAAGAACAGTGTGGCCTCACCTCCTCGCATTGCTGCGGCCTTGCTGAACGGCCATTTTGAACGGCCTGCGGGGAAACGATTCCAGTAGCAGATCGCATCTCGCTATGACGATGCCACCGGCGGGCGAGTTTCACTCGCAAGGCATATCGACGCGCCGGATGTCTACAGGATGTGCAAACGGCCCGTCCTCGCATTCCGTCGTTCGTGAAACGCCGTTCGTCTCTCGTGACCGCCCTGCTGTGCGAATCCTGACGAGATACGTTTCACGCTTCACGGCTCCCGAGAACGCCGCGGAGGCTCGTTTCCGCATCCTGCATCCGCTAGTCGTCTTCGGGATTCACAATATGCAACCCGGCGGGCCGGCAAGCAGCCAGGAGCTGCTTATCCGCGCTGACGACCGTCAGCCGGAGCGGTTTCAACTCCAGCGCCAGCGCCAGATGCAACAGCTGCGGTGAACGTAGGGCCGGGTAGTCCAGAATCAATTCCCTTGCCGCCAGATAGGTCTCCATCGTCGGGGCGATGAACTGAAAGAGTCCTTGCGCGGCTTCCATCTCGAACTTGTACAGGACGGAATAACAATCATCCCGCGTGATTTCTCCCTGTTGCGCGCGAACGGATAACACCGAATACAATTCCGTCACACTCCACATCGGCAAAATCGCCACCTTCCCGCGTTTCACCATGAGCTTATTGACGACCCGCGTCCCGCGCTCCATGCTGTAGCGTTTCACCAGCGCCGTCGAGTCGAAATAGTAATACGGCATCCTAGACCCTCCCCTTCAAGAGACTCTCTGCCAGCGGCGACTGGAGCTTGGAAAGGCGATCCTGCAACTCATCCAGCGGCAGTTCTTCGTAGTAGCCCTGTTTCCGGAAAATGCTCACCAGGTCGCTCTTCAGCACCTGTTGTGTATCGGCGGCCAACCGCTCGCGCAGACGTTTCTTCATGGCCTGGCTCGACAACCGGCGTCCGCCGTCGGCTTGTTCCCCCGCCTTCCGGGTTCCTGTTTTACGCATCCCCTCTCCTCTCTCCTGTGGTTAATGCACCGCCGTCATCGACTGAGGGGCGACGCCCCTGTCTCTTTGGGACAACCGGAGGGCGCGGCCGCCGCAACCGGAAGCTCCGTCTCGCCATAGACATGCGCGGCCACGGAGCGGGCCAGCTCCACGGAAAACTCCTGCTGCATGACGCGCACGGCTTTCGCCTCCGCCTCTCGCTCCGTCACATGCCCTTCCCTGCCGCCTTTCGACAAGGCACCGATCACCCGATGCGTCGCCGCCTCCTCGATCACGGCATCCGTACACCAGCGGACATACCGGAACTGGGGATCCTGGACGTCGATCGGCCACAGTCGCACGGTTCCCTTGATCAACAACTCCACCGGCACGGTTCCGGAGGCGGCGCCCTGCCTAACGACGGAAAACCCCTCCTGCGTAAGCCCCTCAATGAGCGCGCGTTCGAGCGGTTCCGTCTGTTCACCGGAAACCTCCACGGCCATTCGGTAATTGGACGACAGAAACTGTTCCAATTCAGCGGTCAGTTCGGCCACTCGATACGCAGCCGGATGACCCTGCCCGCTCGAGCGAATCGTGCGAAGATCGGTGTTGTAGGCTTCGCGCAGGACCAGATTTTTGGCGGCCCGTTTGAGATTGCGCACGCGCGAGAGTTTGTCCTGGGTGTGACGCGCTTCGGTGACTTGAGTCTGAATCGTGCGATCGAGCTCCGCGAGGCGTTCCATCATCGCCGAGTCCGCCTGCGCCCGGTTCATGCCTGCCAGAGCATAGTACTGTCGCGCCTTTTGGTCAAACCAGGTATCGAGAATGTGGACATTCTCCAGCACCTTGTCGGTCGTCACCCTGGTCACGTTATCCAATGTGAGGCGACGTTCGGTACTGGTTTGCCCTCGGGACTCCACCACCAAGTACGATTCCCAATCCTTGGCCTGGGCCGTAATCTCCGCCTTAAAGATCCGCGAAACCGCCGCATAGGCCTGCTCCGTGGCTTGGGGCCTGGAATCGGCCTGCCCGACGCCCACAAGATACTGTGAAGCAGGATATTGCGTGCTGTTCCCATCGATCCAGGCCGGGCGAGCAGGACCACCCATCCACCCGCATCCGGCACAGAGGAAGAGTACGAGGGCCAGACCGACCCCGCTACCGCGTGTCATGAGGAACGCCGGCGACGACCTCATAACATCACCCGCTCGATCAGGAAGACCGTCTCGCCCGCTCTCAGGATCAGTGGTCGTGAGGTGCCCGATGGTATAGCCCCGCCGCTTCGCATCACCGCCTGAATCCGGCTTTCATACTCGCCTGGCGGCACCCACAGGCGGGAAATCTGAATCTCATCCGGCAAGGTGCGCCAGCTCCTCGTATCGGCGGCCTCGGAAGCCACCGCCAGGCCATGCGTCAGTACCCCCACGAGCAACCCGACCCATTGTGCGTCGCCCTTATTGACCGCATGTTGCGATCCACGCGTGGCGGCTTCGGCCGCCGCAAATTTCACCGCTGCCCGCGCAAGGGCCTTAGTCGTGATGCCAGGCATGCGGTCCGACAGCGCCCGCTCGGCCAGCGCCGTGCCGTTGTAGGCCAACTCGGATGTTGCGGAGATGGGCGCTCCTTCTTTGGGCACCAAACTGACGGACTCCCGCATCACCTGCGTCTTCTGGGCAACCAACCTAGGCAAGGCCACCCGCACGACACGGCCGTTCAGGCCGTACAATACACTGTCCGCGACTCGGCGCTCCTGACGATTCGACGCATGCACGACCCCGCGGTTCAACAACACCAACTGCAGCGCGCCCAGGCTGATGGGAATATCGAGAAACGTTTCTTCTCTGCGCGGCGCGCGGCCATTATAGCCGATCACCACCACCTGAGCGAGATTCGGCTGTTCCCCTCGCGACACCCAATGCGTCTCGGGAAACTGACGCCGGTACTCCTCAAATTCAGTCGTCATATGCAAGGCGTCGGTCGTCCGCAGCAAGTCGGCTCGCAACATCGGCGGCATCGGCGTGCGCGACCAGCCTTTCGTCGCTTCATAGGTTTCGTAGGCCTTGCGATAGGCGATGAACGCATTATTCAGATCGCCCGTCGACTCGTACAACACCCCGGTCAAATATCGAGCGAAGGCATCTTCTCGATAGCCGTCTTTGTCCTTTGCGCTGTCAGACAACACGTTCAGGCGATGATCGATCTGCCGCGCCTCGACGACGGCTTCGGTCAACTGCCCCATCGCCGCATAATTCAGTGCCTTCACGACGTTGATCATCACATGTTCGTACGGATCGCCCTCGAACGGGAGCATGTTGTCGTTTGTCAGGAAGGCGGCGGTCTCGGTCCGGATACTCCTCGTGTACAGCCGTTCGACTTCCACGGCAGCCTGCTCCAGCAGGTTGTTGCTCTGCGCGTAGTCGCCCGCGAGATGCAGCGTCATTCCCCGATCCATGCTGTACAGCAGTCGATTGCGTTGTCCGTACTCGGACTCCGCCTGCGCCATGATGGCATCCGCCCGACGAGGATCGTGCGCCGCAAGACTCTGGTCGATGAGGAGGTAATGGTTCTCCGCAAGGCCGCAGCCGGACACCAGCCAGAGCAGGGCCCAACCGAATAGCGACAGGCAACGGGATGAAATGAAACGGCCTCCCCGAGGGGAGGCCGTAGTCGATGGAGGGTAAGGTGTCAACGGTCTACGTCGGGCTAGAAAATGGTGCGCTTTTTCTCAACCACTTTCTTGATTTTCTTTTGTCCGAACCAGGATTTGACATTGTTTTCCAGATCGACCATTTCCAGATCGACCTGGTAGAACACCGCTTTGGCTCCGTCCTGTTCGTCCAGAATCGTCGCGATACTCCCGCGCATCATGTAGTCCGCGCCGATTTCCTTGCCCGGCGCCTTTTGCGTATCTTCACGGGCATACACGGCCTGCTCGCGCCGTTCCTCGCGTACTTCCTCCCGTTCGCCCTTCCCGGCGACAAAGGTCACCTTCTGCGAGTTGGTCAGTTCCCGTTCCAGATCGTTCACGAACGTCTGTACATTGATATGTTCATGGCTCTTGTTCAGCACGGTCCCGACGATGACGACCGGTTGCCGGTTCTTTCCCTTCGTGAAGTTGCCGAGCCAGGGATTCGCCAACGCCTCCTTGACCATGGCTTCGGCCACCATCTGGGAATCCGTATCGTTCCAGCGTCCACTGAGATCGGTCACCACACCGGTATCGACGCGTGTCACTCTGGTTTCATGTCCGCAGCCCCCGGCCGCCACGGCCACCCCGGCCAGTACGACGGCTGCGACTCTCCGTCCCACTCTTCCCTCACGCCACTCGATCATGCGCTCTCCTCCTGGACAACTGGCCTCGCCCCTGCGGGGTCACCTACTGGTTGGCGCGCTTGTCTTCTTCCTTCTCCAGACGATCGAACAACCGGTCGGCATTCTTCCGGACAAAATCACGGACCTGGCTATTCAGCTCCTTCGCCTGCTCCAGATTGTTTTTCATGTCTTCGAGACTGAGCTTGGTCAACACATAATAGGTGCCGGACTTTTCATCCTTGTAACGATCCATCGGTTTGACGCCGTTCAGCGTCACCGCGGAAAACGTTTTCACGGCCCGTTCGATGTTCTGCTCTTCGCTGTTGCGAGAAAAATCGCCGGCGGTCGTGGACGCGGCATAGTCCCGCATAAGATAGGCGGTGTAGGTTTCGAAGGTCTTGGCAATTTCTGCTCGACTGCGGTTCTCGGCGGTATCCCAGGCGAGGGGTTCGTTCCTGACTCCAACCACGGAACCGACGCCATAGAACGACTTATCAGTCTTTTCGTTGAACGCGCCGGATCCCTTCTTGACCCAGTTCGGAGGACCGCCGCAAGCAGTCAGCCCGATGAGGAGTACGAGCGCCAGCGCGCTCCCGGTGAACTTCAACAAAGCCCCCTTTACTCTGCTCATACGAATCCTCCTTGGTGTGGCACGGATAAGAGCTGATGGCTCGGTTCGGCGCGGCAAGCTGCTGGAAGGTCGACGTGTGTGAGTCACGGGATGACGAGACACAATTGCCCGAAAAAACGAGTTTTTATGCTAACATGCACCCCCAGGACTGTCAACGCGGAAGCAGTCTTTCGGTTGACGAGATCGCTCGCAACAGCACCACGACACACCGCATTCCACGAAGGAGACGAAACAGATGGCTGACGTGCAAATTGAAGACGGCATTATTCGGGTCGTCCAACTCGATATTCAGGATCCCAAAGCAGCCGCCGTGCTGGCGGAATATCCGCAGGTGCGATGGCCGGAAATTACACGACGCGCATTGAAGATCGGTCTGGGCTACCTGAAAGGCGGGGGCAAGGACTAGCCAGGGCGACCACCCATCCGACACAACGCCATCAACGGCTGAGCAAGAGACCGGACCGGATCGGATCTGACGATTGCGCAAACTGCTCGCGCGGCTCTTTAGCCCGCATTATTCATGAGCGCTTATTCGGCAATTGCCGATTCACGGCTGCGACGAGCCTTCAGCCGGCGGGCTCGCCCCTCGGATTCTCAACGTACTGCACGAGTACGCGTCGAGTCCTCCCGGCTCCGCGCGCCGGTCTCGCCACGTGACTCGGCGATTTCGCGACGAACCGTCATGAATAATGCGGGCTAGGGCGCGGGTGGTGCTGCGGGTGGAGCGCTGCCTTGCACGGCACGAAGGGCGCGTTCACTTTGTCCGCCCAACTCCAGGTAGCGGCGGAACGCATCGACTGATTTTTGCGGCTCGTTCAGGTGATCGGCATAGAGGGTGCCGAGCGAAAAATAGACATCCGCATAGGCGGGATTCACGGCCAACGCCTGTTGCATGGCCTGTTCGGCTTCCTTCGGCTGGCCCTTCTTTTCGAGCGCCATGCCCAATGAGTAGTGCGAGTCGGGATTCTGCGGCGCGTGCTGCACTGCGGCGCGCGCCGCCGCCAAGGATTCGTCCAGGTTGGGCAGCACCTCCAACCGGATGTAACTCTTCAGCACGTAGGCATCGCCGAAGGACGGATCGTACGTAATCGCACGGTTGAGCCGTTCCAGCGCTTCTTCCGCCGACTTCTGCTGCTGAAGCAGCGCAAACGCCTGCTCATATTGCACGCGGGCTTCTTTCATCCGGTCCGCTTCGGTGCTCGGTTCCTTCCCGAAGGAAAACATGTCCTTCCGACCCTCGACAAGGATGACATCGCCGTCCCCTTCGAGTTGAACGAACTGCGGATGTTGCGCGCCGTTGGTCTCGCGCTCCACGTCCTGCCTCACCTGGGTCGCAAGTTCGCTCGCCATCACCCAGCCGTTCTTGTTGAGGTCGGCCGCCCCCTTCAATCCTGACACCAGCGCCGCAACGAACGGGCTCTGTCCGGAACCGTGCGCCACCGTTTCTTCTTTCTCGGCGGCGGTGATCACCTGAACGGATCGTTTTTCAGTATCGTCTTCCGGCGACAGGCGGCCCTCCAACGAGAGAGGCTGCGGCGCGGTGACATCCCAGCCGCGAAGGTTGGCATCGAACAGGAGGAGCACATGTTTAGAGGCGGACCTCCGGCTGAACTCTTTGAATTGATCGAGGGTGATCGCTTTCCCGGGATTGTTGAGCTGCGCATCCCAGGGCACCACATAACCGAGATCCTTCGATTGAGAGTCCTGGGTCACCCCGGCATGGCCGGAAAAAAAGATCACGACCCGATCCTGTCGTCCGACCTTGCGCGGCAGATAGTCGTTCAAAATCTGCAGGAGCCGCCGTGAACTGGCCTCTTTGTCTTGCAGTTCGATGACTTCGTCGAACCGGAGCTCGCGCAACGCGGCCGCGACCGCATGGGCGCTTTCAAGAGCCCCGGGCACCTTCGGCGCCACGAGGTAGTTCTCCACCCCGATCACCACGGCCCACGATCTGTAGTAGAGACCATCGGGCTTTCCCACCTGGGCCCGGGCGGAAGAGAAATCGGCCAGGATGTCGGCGGCGCAGAAGGCCGCCACTGCGGCGACGATGCGGAGGATAGAGAGAGAGGTCGACGAGCGCATCAAACAGATGATCCTGTAAGAGACAACGGGTCCAGCCTACCCTCGCCTCGTCTCGACTGTCAAGGAAGGCCTCGCCCATCGAGGCGGCTCACGCGCGCCACTCCACGCATGGTGACGGAGTTGTGCGGCTGCGTCCAGGGTTGCAGTTCCCTCCTCCCATCCGCATAATGCCGGACAAAGAACAGCCGCGCGCCGAATCGGCCCGCGATTTGTGGAGGTGATGGGACCCATGAGCGACAAAATCGATACCCTGTTGAAAGAGGGACGTGTCATCCAGCCGTCCGCCAGGACCAAAGCGGCAGCGCATATCCCGGATTATGACCAGGCGTACAAGGCCTCTATCGCCGACCCGGAAGCGTTCTGGGGCGGCGTGGCCAAGGAGTTGGAGTGGTTTACCCCCTGGACTCGGGTGCTGGAGTGGAACTACCCCTGGGCCAAATGGTTCGTCGGCGCGACCTGCAACATCGCCTACAACTGTCTCGATCGCCACGCGAACAGCTGGCGACGGAACAAGGTCGCCATCATCTGGGTGGGCGAGAACGAGGATCAACGCATCTTTACGTACGGTGAACTCTTGCGCCAGGTCAACCGTTGCGCCAACGCGCTCAAAGCACTCGGCTTGAAACAGGGCGACCGCGTGACCATTTACCTCCCCAAGATTCCCGAACAAGTCGTGGCCATGCTGGCCTGCGCGCGCATCGGCGTGATTCACAGTGTGGTGTATTCCGGGTTCAGCGCTCCGGCCCTGGCCAGCCGCATCCAGGATGCCGAAGCACGGCTGGTCATCACCGCGGACGTCGGCTACGACCGCGGGAAAACGATTCCCCTCAAGCCCGTGGTCGACGCGGCGGTGCAATCCTGTCCCTCCGTGGAAAAGGTCGTGGTGGTGCGCCGGGATGCCCTGGGCGTCGCCCTCACCGCGCCGAAAGAAATCGATTGGACCGATTGGTTGAAGGAGCAGAGCGCCGTCTGCGCAGCGGAACCGTTGGACGCCGAAACTCCCTTGTATATTCTGTATACCTCCGGCACCACCGGCAAGCCCAAAGGGGTTGTGCATGTGCACGGGGGCTACATGGTCGGCACCTATATCACCACGAAGTATGTGTTCGACCTGAAGGAGGAGGATGTCTATTTTTGCGTGGCCGACCCGGGTTGGGTCACGGGACACAGCTACATCGTCTACGGTCCCCTCTTGAACGGCGCCACGATCCTGATGGCCGAAGGTAAGCCCGACTATCCGAATCCCGGTCGCTGGTGGGATCTCATCGCCCGGTACGGCGTCTCCATTTTCTACACCACGCCGACCGCCGTGCGCTTGCTGATGAAATACGGAGAGGACTGGCCCCGGAAATACGACCTCTCCACCTTGCGCGTGCTGGGCAGCGTCGGCGAGCCGATCAACCCGGAAGCCTGGGAATGGTTCTATCGCGTGACCGGCAGCGACAAACCGATCATGGACACCTGGTGGCAAACAGAAACCGGGGCCATTCTCGTGACACCGCTCCCGTCCGTACCGCTCAAACCCGGCTCCGCCACGAGGCCGTTCCTGGGAATTGAAGCCGACGTGGTGGACAAAGAAGGGCACAGCCTGCCCAGCAATGCGGGCGGATTCGCCGTCATTAAGAAACCCTGGCCGGCCATGATGCGCACGATCTACAAAGATCCCGATCGCTACAAGGTCTACTGGAATACGATCCCCAACTGTTATACAGCAGGCGATGTCTGCCGCAAGGACCAGGACGGTTACATGTGGTTCATGGGCCGGGCCGACGACGTGATCAAGGTGGCGGGCAACCGCATCGGCACCGCGGAAGTCGAAAGCGCACTGGTCAGTCACGAGGCGGTGGCCGAAGCCGCCGTCATCGGCAAGCCGCATCGCACCGCCGGAGAAGCCATCAAAGCCTTTGTCATCTTGAAGCAGGGCTACCAGGATTCAAAAGAGTTGATTCAGTCGCTCAAAGACCATGTATTGAAGGAACTTGGGAAAATCGCGGTGCCGCAGGAAATCGATATCGTGCCGTCGCTCCCCAAGACACGCTCCGGAAAGATCATGCGGCGGGTATTAAAAGCGAAGGAACTGGGGCAGGACGTGGGAGACATCTCCACCATCGAAGATTGAGCGGATACAGATTCAGGACAGGGCGGCCCAGGCTCCGACCTGTTTCGGCGAAGCGCCCAAGGTCCAGTGCGCAAAACCGGGCAAGGGCGCGCCCGGGAACACCTACAACAATCCACGACGCTGCAGATAGTCCTTATCGATCACCGGGGTTGGTTTTGGCGGGAGCAGACCGCGCTCCTGCAAGAGCCGCTCGACGTACTTGCCGATCAGGTCCGATTCCAGATTGACCTGGTCCCCCACCTGTTTCAGTCCGAGTGTCGTCACCTTCGCGGTGTGGGGGATAATGGCCACCAGAAACGAGCGGTCGGTCACCTCGTTGATCGTCAGGCTGATGCCGTCCACCGTGATTGATCCCTTCTGAACACAGAGGCGCAGAATCTCCTTAGGGGCCTCGATCTCCAGAATCACCGCATTGCCGTCCTGATGCCGGCTCCGAATGGCGCCGATCCCGTCGACATGGCCGGAGACCATGTGGCCGCCGATGCGCTCGTTCAGTTTCATAGCACGCTCGAGATTGACCGGTGAACCGGACGTGAGATTGCCGAGCGTGGTGATGTTGAGCGTTTCCGGCGACACGTCGACGGAGAAGTCATGATCGGTGCGCGCCACCGCCGTCAGGCAGACCCCGTTCACGCTGACGCTGGCGCCGATCGTGAGATCGCCCATCACGGTCGAGGCCATGATGGTCAGACGCGTGCCGGACAAACTCCGATTCAGCACCGACACCGCGCCCATCTCTTCCACAATGCCGCTGAACATAGCCTAGACTCCCCTGTGAGTCTTGATGAGATACAGACAGAACCCCACCAACCCGATGCCCCCGACCACCGCGATCCCGCGCTGCAACGTTTCGATAAAGTCCGTATCCATCCTTCTCCGCTTCGTTTTGAAAAATGTGGCCGTCACCGGGCGAAAAGCGGCGGCATTATACCACTACCGAGAGAGAGTTCTCATCGTCGCCCAGAACGCGACGGCCGCGAGGATCTGGATCGCGGCAATCACCCCAAACGCTCCCTGATAGCCGGCATGGGCAATCAAAAACCCAGCCAGGAGCGGGCCGCTGGCATGGCCGATATCCATGACCGTCCCCTGCATGCCCATGCCCGCCCCCAACCGTTTGAATTCCGAACTGTCGGCCACCAGCGCGGCCGATGAGGAAGAGACCACCGCTTCCCCGAAGCCGAACCCCGAGGACAGCAGCAGCATCACCGCGAACGATTCGACGTGGGGCATCGTGATGAAGGTCGTGGCGCAAATGACCAGCCCAAGCACGATCAGCGGCTGCCGTCCCATCCGATCCGAGACGCGCCCCATCACGGGCTTCGAGAAAAACGATGTGACGGCCTGCACCGTGAAGAGCAGGCCCACCTCACCGGCATTCAGGCCGATGGACAGGCCGTAGAGCGGCAGGAACGCCATGAGGGCGCCATTGGCGATCATCTTGGCCGCGTCGGTCGAACTGGTGATCAGCACTTTCCGGTTTCGGGCCACCGCGAGAAAGCCCTTCCCCATTTCCGTGATCACCGGAGCCAGCCCCTTCTCACGCACACGCGGCGGCGGCTCGTCCAGATGGAGACTGAAGAAAATCAGAATCGCGATGCACCCGAAGATTCCGGCCGTGACAAAGGCGGTGGAAAAGCCGGCTGCATGGGCGAGCCACCCTCCGAGAAACGGGCCCAGGAGCGACCCGGACTGGGTGCAAGCCGTATAGGTGCCCAACGCGGCGCCCCGCCTCTCCTTATAGAGATCGGCCACGGTCGCCAGGGCGCTGGGGGCAAAGATAGCCGTCGCCAGGCCATGCACGAATCGTAAGGCCGTCAACGCATCGAGGTCCGAAATGAACGGATAGATGAACGGCGGCAATCCGAAGGCCACCACGCCGATGCGCAGTAGCATCTTCCTTCCATAAATATCGGACAGCGCGCCCGACGGCAATTTCAGCAACACGCCGGTGATCGTGGACACGGAGACGATCAAGCCGATCCGCTCCGGCCCCGCGCCGAGTGATTCGGCGAAGAGCGATAACACCGGCATACGTACCAGGTTGTAACTGATGAAACAGAACACGCCGAGGGTGCAGAGGTAAAAGAAACTGCGGGAGGTGGTCATCACGGTCTCATGGTGAAGCAGGGCCCGGTCTCTGCGCCGGATTGTGCAAGGATGCGAGAGCGGCTTTCAAGAAGGCAACCTGTTCATCCGGCAAGCCCGGCGGGTCCGTCGCCTCGAACAACACCTGGTCGGGCTGATCGCGCATGGCACCGGCCAAACGACGGACCGCATCGAACGCCTTCATAACTTGCCGGTTGACCACGTTGCCGATGAGGGGACGAAGCAGCGAGAGCAACCCCGAATATAATCGGTTATCGAGCCGCAGGTACGCCACCATCGTATTGTCGATCGATTCGATCCCCTGCCTATCTTTCACCGGCTGCAATTTGAACAACACCAGAGCCTTGCCGCTGACTCGCGGTAAAAAGCGTCCGTCGTGCGTACCTTCGACATAGTAGAGCCGCGATTGCCGATCCTGATAGAGCGGATGCACGATGCCTTCCGAGCCTTCGCCGTCGGTCGCCCAAAACTCATCGGGCCCGCGCCACTCAGCCTTGTAGAGTCCGAGGTCGAGACGATTGGCGAGAGCCGCAGCCATGACCGGATGCTCCAGTAAGTACAGATAGACAGATTCCGGTAACGGCGTCCGGATCGGTCCGACCTTGTTCGCGGTTGTGTAATGCGTCACGATCGGCTCGATCCGGCAGGTCCAAGCGGCATCGATCCGCTCGAGAGGAAATGGAACCCCGGCATGGAGCGATGGGAGCGGGCAACGGTTCATTCCGGCCTGCCCGGCGGAGAGGATCGCGACGACTCCGGCCACAAAGACGACCGCCGCCGCACCGGTGCGCCGAGCGGCCAGGCCGGCCCTGGTCATGGCCGCTGCGGCACGGAAATGGTCAGCTGCGCGGGATAGAGCTGCGTAGGGTCGTGTCTGAGGCGCGCCTGCCGCAGCAACGTATCGACCTGTGGGATGACCACACCTTCGAAGGACACCTGCCCGTCCGTGGTGATGAGAACCGGCTTGGAGAGATCGACGAGTTCGTCATTGAGGTACAGCGTATACTGCCGCACGTGGTCGGTGTGGACGTCGATCCTGTTTGGTCCCGTCACTTCTGCGGTCAATCGGGCGTAGGTTCGTTGGCGGATACTGTCGTCCCGTTTGTCGATGAGATCTTCGGAGAAGGAGGCAATCTGATCCGTCGCATCAATCCTCACCCAGCCGAATGACAGGAGATGACTCGCGTCGCGTACGACCGTCACCGCCTTCGGCACCGGAGTCCGGCGCTGATTATCGAACCACTTGACCAAATCCGGCAGTTCTTCACGAGGGAAAAAATGGCCGCCGGCCATCGCGTGGGTGCGGTCATGCTCACGGTAGATAAACGGATAGCCGAGGTGCTTCAGCTCAGCGGCCAGTTTCCGGCTCAATTCCACCGGCATGACCTGATCCTGCGATCCATGGATGATATAAATCGGCGTCGTACGGAGATTCTCCAGGAACGGAAACAACACATCGTCGATCCCGCTGGCCATCGGCGCAAGGCCGGCAAACAGGGGGGCATGGTGCATGCCGATCAACCAGGCGCCGATTCCACCGTTGGACATCCCGCTCAAGAAGATGCGGTTTGGATCGATGCGATACCGCTGTTGCACGGTGCGGACCGTCGCCAAGACCAGATCCTCGGCCCGTCTCGTAAACCAGGCGCCGGCCGGATAGGTCGGACAGGCCAGGATGTACTGTTCCCCCAACCGGGACTTCCATCGATCCAAATAGGCTTCACCGGTGAACCCGGCCCCATGTAGACAGACCACCAGCGCATAGTCTTTGGTCGGCTCATAACTCTGAGGGATCGACAAGCTCAGCCGATAGGGGCGATCACGCACCACGATCTGTTCGTCCGGCAGGGAGCCGACCGGCTGGAGACCATGGGGCTGTCCTGTGCGGACAATCTCTTGCACCACCGGCACGGTTGCATCAGGGCGTTGCAAAATCGCCGTCAGCACCACGCGTGCCCGCTCGCCGTCTTCGGTCGTGAGATATTGCCACACCTGAGCGGCAAGGTCTGTGACGGAAAGCGGCTCCTCGGCATCGACCGTCGCCGCCATCAGGCCGATCGTCACTAGGCAGCAGAGGAAAAACAACAGCACAACGGATCTGCGGAGGTGAGCATGAGGCATGGAACGGACGAACAATTGAACCGTGCTCCTAGTCACTAGAAAAATCGGCCTGGACGAGCATATCACGCCCGACCGGCTCGATGCGCAGATTCTTGAGGGGCACGGCTTCTCGCAGGCGGCGCGGAGACAAGCCGCCCAGGACCCCCTTGGCATCTTGCCCACCCAGCAGAAGCGGCGCCACGAAGCACATGAGTCGCTGGGCAAGGCCGGCCCGCACCACGGCTGCATTAAGCTCGCTGCCCCCTTCGACAAGCAGACTCGTGATACCGAGTTGGCCGAGCCGCGTCCACAACGCACGCAGATCGACGTGATTCTTCGTCTTCGGAAGAACCAGCACGTCGACGCCACGGCCTTTCAAGGTGGCGATCTTACGTGATTGAGCCGCATTCGTCGTGACAAGCAAGGTGTGCGCAATCTGCTGCGCTTCGAGCACCGCGGCCTTGAGCGGAATCCGTAAGCGGCTGTCCACGACGATTCGAAGCGGCTGCCGCACAGCCACCTCCCCGCTTGGCCTCGCGGTCAACCGGGGATTGTCTCGTAAGACCGTACCGATCCCGACGAGCACGGCGTCGACGTCAGCTCGCAACCCATGGGCCTGCTTCCGTGCCGCCTCGTCGGTAATCCATTGCGATTCGCCGCCGGCGGTGGCGATCCGACCATCCAAGGTCATTCCGGCTTTCAGGATGGTAAAGGGTCGCCCGGTCTGCACCCAATGGAGATAGGCCTCATTGAGCTGCCTCGCGTCGCGTTCGCAGCAACCGACCTCCACCCGAATCCCGGCCCGCTTGAGTCGGGCCACGCCACGGCCCTTGACCTGTGGATTCGGATCGACCATGCCCACGACGACGCGGCGGACACCGGATGCGATGACGAGCGGCACACAGGGCGGGGTGCGTTTTTTGAGATGACTGCAGGGTTCGAGGGTGACGTAGAGGGTGCCGCCTTTGGCGCGAGAGGCGGCCTGGCTGAGGGCGATCACTTCGGCGTGCGGACCGCCGACTTTGCGATGGGATCCCTGTCCGACGATGGTCCCGCGGTTGACCACCACGGCGCCGACCATGGGGTTGGGGCTGGTGTGGCCCCGACCCTTCGCGGCAAGGTGAAGCGCCAGGGCCATCATGTCACGATCGCGGGAGGACAAGCTCACCGTTTCGTACGCTTACGGCTCCGCACTGCGCGTTTCGCGGCAGACCGCTTCTTGACCGCCACAGGCGTTGCAGCCTTTTTGACCGCCTTGGCCTTGCCCGCGCCCTTCGCGCTCGGTCGAGCTTTCTTCACTTTGGCTTTTTCGGCCTCTTCCTGCGTCAGCGCCGCCTGTGCCGCCGCCAATCGGGCAATGCCGACCCGATAGGGCGAACAACTCACGTAATCCAATCCCAAGAGGTGACAGAACTCGACGGAGCTGGGGTCCCCCCCATGTTCGCCGCAAATACCCAGCTTGATCGTGGGCCTGGTCTTGCGCCCGCCGGTGATCGCGGTGCGCATGAGGGACCCGACCCCTTCACGGTCCAGCTCGGCAAAGGGATCGCTTCCGAGAATATTGGCGGTCTTGTAGAAATCAATAAACTTGGCCGCGTCATCGCGGGAGAAGCCGAAGGTGGTTTGGGTCAAATCGTTCGTGCCGAAGGAGAAGAACTCCGCCTCCTCCGCAATTCGATCGGCCGTGACGGCGGCGCGCGGCAACTCGATCATGGTGCCGACGAGATAGGACAACTTCACGCCGTACCGCTTCATCGTGTCCGTGGCCACCTCGCACACGAGATCCTTCTGCGCCTTCATTTCCGAGACCATGCCGACCAGAGGAATCATGATCTCCGGAACGATCTTCGTGCCTTCCTTCGCCAGTTCACAGGCCGCTTCGATGATGGCGCGCGCTTGCATCCTCGTGATTTCCGGCATCGTGATCCCAAGTCGACAGCCGCGCAGACCCAGCATGGGATTGAACTCATGCAGTTCTTCCACCCGAGCCAGCAAGCGCTTCTTCTCTTCGAGCACGGTCGGCCCACCGCTGGTCAGTTCGAGTTGCGCAATTTCGACCATCAATTCTTCACGCTTCGGGAGGAACTCATGCAGCGGCGGATCGAGCAACCGGATCGTGACCGGGAACCCCTTCATCTCACGGTAGAGCCCGATGAAGTCCTGTTTCTGCAACGGCAGCAGCTGCTCCAGGTACATCTCCCGCTCTTCGCGCTTCCGCGCGAGGATCATCTTCTGCATGATCTGGATGCGATCCTCGGCAAAGAACATGTGTTCGGTCCGGCACAGGCCGATCCCTTCGGCGCCGAAGCTCCTCGCGATACGGGCTTGATCCGGGACATCCGCATTGGCCCGGACCTTCAGTTTGCGCACCCCGTCGGCCCACTTCAGGACCGACTCGAAGAGCTGATATTTCTCCGAGGCTGTTGCTTCCATTTTCCCTTGCAGCACCTGGATGACCTCGGACTCCACAACGGGAATGTCGCCGCCATAGACGTTGCCGGTCGACCCGTTGACGGACAGGTAGTCCCCTTCGCGGAACATCTGGTTGCCGATGCGCACGGTCTGACTATCCACCACCTCGATGGCTTCGCAACCGGCGACGCAGACCTTGCCCATCTGCCGAGCGACGACCGCCGCGTGAGACGTCATGCCGCCGCGCGCGGTCAGAAAGCCCAGGGCGGCGTTCATGCCGTGAATATCGTCCGGGCTGGTCTCCTGCCGCACCAGCACGACGCGATTGCCGGCGGCTTTCATCTCGACCGCACGGTCGGCCGTCAAGGCGACTTTCCCGGCCGCCGCGCCGGGACCGGCCGGCAACCCCTTGCCGAGCGGGATGCACTGCGATTCTTCCTTCGCATCGAAAATCGGATAGAGGTACTGCGCCAACTGATCCGGCCCGATCCGCTGGAGCGCCTCTTTTTTGGTGATGAGCCCTTCCTTCACCATGTCGACCGCAATCCGAACCGCCGCGACTCCGGTACGTTTGCCGACGCGGGTCTGCAACATGTAGAGCTTACCCTCCTGGATGGTGAACTCCAGGTCGAGCATGTCCCGATAGTGACGCTCCAATCGTTTATAGGTCGTCTCTAAATCCTTGTAGGCCTGCGGCATGAACTTTTCGAGCTGATTCACGGGCAACGGAGTCCGGATGCCGGCCACCACGTCTTCGCCTTGCGCGTTCGTCAAACATTCGCCGAAGAACTGGCGCTGTCCGGTCGCGGGGTCACGCGTGAAGGCCACGCCCGTGCCGCTCGTCTCGCCCATATTGCCGAACACCATGGCCACGACGTTGACCGCCGTGCCCCAGGTTTCGGGAATGTTGTACAAACGGCGGTACGTCACGGCCCGCGCGCCGTACCAGGAGGAGAACACCGCATTGATCGCCATCCGCAGCTGTTCGAGCGGATCGTCCGGGAAATCCCGCTTGGTTTCTTCCTTCACGAGCTCTTTGAAACTGACGACCAGTTCCTTGAGCGCCTTGGCATCGAGATGCGTGTCCTGCGTGACTCCGAGATCCCGCTTTTTGTGTTTGAGAATGTCTTCGAAATGTTCGCGATTGATGCCCATGACGATGCTGCCGAACATGCTGATGAAGCGGCGATAGCTGTCTTGAGCAAACCGTTCATTCTTGGTCTTGATGGCCAGCCCATGGACCGTCTTGGTAGTCAACCCGACGTTCAGCACGGTGTCCATCATGCCCGGCATCGATGCGCGGGCGCCGGAACGCACGGAGACCAGCAAGGGATTGTCCGGATCGCCGAACCCGGCCTTCATCGATCGTTCGATCTTCTTGAGGGCGTGCAACGCTTCGTCCATCATGCCCGGAGGATACGCCTTGCCGCGCTTGTAGTATTCGACGCAGGCCTCGGTGGAGATCGTAAATCCGGGGGGCACGGACACGTTGAGATTGGTCATCTCGGCCAGGCCGGCGCCCTTGCCGCCGAGCAATTCCTTCATGTTGCCTTTGCCCTCGGCTTTTCCATCTCCGAAGTAATAGACATATTTCTTGGCCACGCGACGCTCTCCTTCTGCTATGAGGTCAATGAGTCGGGACCGATGGGCGGGCGGCGGCTTCCAATCGCATACGATAGCGGTTGACGACGTGTCTGGTCACGCGAATGCCGCACACGATGATGCCCACCACGAACGCGCCGACCGCAAACAGCCGGTAGTCCACGAACGGTCCATAGTCGAAATAATACGTTCCGTCTGCACCTTGCTTAAGTTGCGCGTCTTTCTGAAACGTATGGGTCTTGCCGGTCGGGTCGGCGAGGTTGAGCCACTCCGAACAGAACTGCACGGGGTTTTCCGAGCCCGGCACATGCCGGTAGGCCAGTCGCAGGCAAATGTCTTGTCTGGAATCATAGATATCCGGTGTCCGCACCAGCCGTTCGAAACTCAGGCCGGTCGCCCAGATGCCGAAGAGAAACACCGCGTTGCACACCACCATCATGACGACGCTGATGCCGGACGCAAACCGCCGGACTTTCGCCGCCCTTACTTGAGCCGCGTCACGTGCTTCGGGCGACTGAGGGAAGCTCTCAGAAGTCGCGTCCAAACGTTCACCATCCGCTATGTCCCTTGTACCACAATCTGGGAGAAATCAGCGAATGACATGAACAAATCGTCGACCTCTTTCAAGAGCGACAGTCGATTCCCGCGGATCGCCGGATCCTCGGCATTCACCATGACCGCGTTAAAAAAATCGTCGATCGGTCCCTTCATGCGAACCAGCACGTCCAGCGCCTGCCCATACTGCCCCTGCCCCATCGCCGCGCGATAGTCCTCCTGACTGCTCCGGACGGTGTGATGCAGAGCGGTCTCGGCGGCCTCCCGGAATAACCCGGATTCCACCGGCTTCCGATCCCACTGCTCTTTTTCCGTCAACCGGTGGGCGCGCTTGAACCCGACGATCAACGGATCGAACTCGGGCCGCTTGGTGATCTCCTGGAGGGCCTTCATCTTGTCGAACAGGTCCACCACGTCGATGCTCACGCGATCGACTGATTTCAGGACGGCCTCCATGACATCATCGCGCAATTGGTGCGTACTCTTGCCGTAGAAGCGGACCCGCTCAAAGAGAAAGCCGATCACGTCCGGCGCCCCGCCTTTGCCCGTCTGAGGCGCAGCCGCCACATGCTGACCCGCCAACACCTCCTGAGCCGCGTGCACGGCTTGCGCAAGATTCACACGTAACCGGCCCTCGATCAGAATGCGCACGATGGCTGTGGCATGGCGTCGAAGCGCGAAGGGATCTTCGGAGCCACTCGGGACCAGACCGACCAGGAAAAATCCCGCGATACTATCCAATCGATCGGCCAGCGACAGCACCTTGCCGGCCAAGGACTCCGGCAACTCCCCTTCCATGGCGCGGGGCATATACTGCTCGCGAATCGCCGCGCTGACGACGGGAGATTCACCGTCATGCGTCGCGTATTCGCCGCCCATGATCCCTTGCAGGGTCGGAAACTCTCCGACGATCCCGGTCAGCAGATCGGCCTTGCTGAGTTCAGCGGCGCGCCGGCACTCCTGCCGCAGTTGCTCATCTCCCACCTGACAAGCCACGTGCTCCGCCATGGCGACGACCCGCTGGGTCTTCTGGTGAAGGCTGCCAAGCTTCTGGTGAAAGGTGACCGCCAATTGCTTCGCCACACGATCGACCAGTGACGTCTTCCTGTCCTCGTCGAAGAAGAACTTCGCGTCGGCCAGGCGGGCGGCCAGCACCCGTTCGTTGCCCTCACCGATCAGCTGCATGTTGGCCAACTTCATATTCGTGACCGCGAGGAAGTTCGGCAGCAACGCACCCTTCGAGTCCACGAGGGAGAAATACCCCTGGTGCTCTTTCATTGAGGTCATCAGAATTTCTTTTGGGAGCGCAAGATAGTGCGGCTTGAAGGAACCCAAAATCGTCAGCGGGCATTCCACCATGTGCACGGCCTGCTCCAGCAATTCGTCGTCCTGGTGCACATGCCCGCGCGCGGACTTGGCCAGCGAGGCCAGTTGATCGAGAATCATGGCCCGCCGCCGGTCTTGATCGACGATCACGCTGTGACGTTCGGTCTCTTTCACATAATGCGCGATCGACGTGACCACAAAGCCCTTCGGGCTGGACACCTTCGCCCCCAGCACCCGATGCCCCTGGCTGAGATTGCCGGCCTTGATTGTTGCGAACTGAATCGGCAGGACTGTTCCGCCGCAGAGGGCCACCAACCACCGCACCGGCCTGGCAAAACGCACACCGGTCTGATTCCACTGCATGGCCTTCGGAAACGACAACTTCGCCAGCAACTGCGGCAATGCCTGCGTCAGCACCGTCGCCACTGCCTGCCCCTTCTCCTGCTTCACGGCAAAGAGGTATTCGCCCTTGGGCGTCTGCCGAACGAGCAGCGACTCGACGGGCACGCCCTGGCCGGCGGCAAACCCGATGGCCGCCCGCGTGGGCTGACCCGACTGGTCGAAGGCCACGGCTTTTGACGGCCCCATGGCTTCTTTCACCGCCGAGGCTTGCTGCCTGGCCAAACCTTCCACCAACAACACCAGCCGACGCGGGGTGCCCATGGTCCGCACCGAGTCGCAGGTCAGCCGCAGGTCTGTCAACAAGGTCTCGGCCGATTGTTGCAAGGCGCGCAAGGCCGGGGCCACAAACTGATAGGGCAATTCCTCGGTCCCGATTTCAAGCAGCAATTCGGTCGTCGCCGGAGTCTTGGCTCGTGCGCGGGAAGCGGACTTCTTCGCACGTGAAGCAGTCTTGGTCATGGTTTTTTTGGATGGCATGGTCGAATACGATCCGCGGGCTACTTCCTGGTCACAGGTGAGCGGCCGGTGGTGTGCTTCCCTGCCCGACCTGGTTGCTTGATCAAGGGATGCCCCATGGCCTGCCGATCGGCCAGATACGATTCGGCGCAACGCCGTGCCAACGCGCGCACCCTCGCGATATAGGACGTCCGCTCGGTGACGCTGATCGCGCCACGCGCGTCGAGCAAATTGAACATGTGCGAGGTCTTGATGCAGTAGTCGTAGGCCGGCAAGGTCAACTGCTTTTCGAGCAGACGCTGACATTCCCCTTCGAAGGCCTGGAAGGTGGCCATCAACATGGGCACCTCTCCCTCTTCGAAGTTGTAGCGGGAAAACTCGACTTCGCTGCGATGATGGACATCCCCGTAGGTCACGCCGTCGGTCCACTGCAGATCGTAGACGTTATCGACCTGCTGCAGATACATTGCGATGCGTTCGGTCCCGTAGGTGATCTCGCCGGTGATCGGATTGAGCGGAATCCCGCCGATCTCCTGGAAATAGGTGAACTGGGTAATCTCCATCCCGTCGAGACGGACTTCCCAGCCCAATCCCCAGGCACCGAGCGTGGGCGATTCCCAATCGTCCTGCACGAAGCGGATGTCGTGCTTCTTCGGGTCGATGCCGAGCTGCTTGAGGCTTTCGAGATAGAGGCCCTGAATGTCGTCCGGCGCCGGCTTCAGCACCACCTGATACTGGTAGTAGTGCTGCATGCGATTGGGATTTTCGCCGTAGCGCCCGTCGGTCGGACGGCGGCAGGCCTGCGGATAGGCAGCGCGCCAGGGTTCCGGCCCGAGAGCACGCAGAAACGTGGCAGGATGGAACGTCCCTGCGCCCATTTCCAAATCATAGGGTTGATGTACGACACAGCCGCGGTCCGCCCAAAAGCGATGCAGGGTCAAAATGAGGTCTTGAAAATTCACCGGATGTCCAGATCTAGCTGCGGTCAGCTCGTGATGACGGATGAAAAGCAGGCCTGAAGCTAGCAAGAACGATTACAGGGTGTCAAGAAATGGAAGCTCCGATTTCAATAGGTTGCAGCGCCGAACGTGGCATGAAGCGGCGCGGATTTTTTCTCCGTTTCCTTGCCATCGAATTGCTTGAATCGTGGCACGCGCTGGTTTATTCTCCCAAATCTTGAGCAACTCACTAGACAACTTCAAAGGCCATGAAGTTCTCCAAGAAGAGTGAATATGGGCTCCGCGCGCTGCTGGAACTCTGCGACACCTACGGAGGCCGCGTGCTTCAGCGCCATGAGATCGCCGAGCGGCAGAACATCCCTGTCGAGTTTCTCGAACAGATTCTGCTGGCACTCAAACGCGCCGGCCTGCTGGCCAGTCGCCGTGGCATTCGTGGCGGCTACGCCCTGATCAAGTCCCCCGACGACATTACGCTGGGCCAAGTAATCCGCATTCTGGACGGACCGCTGGCGCCGATCAGCTGCGTCAGCAAAACAGCCTACCAGAAATGCGCCGACTGCCCCTATGCCGCCAAAGCGGCCTGCCCGCTGCAACAGGCCATGGGAGAAGTCCGTGATGCCATTGCCAACATTCTCGACCATTACACATTAAGCCGATTTGCCCATACCAAACTGGCGGAAGGATCCTAATGCCTACCATCGGCCGTCCGGCTACCAGCCTGCTCCTGTCGATCATCGTCGTCGCATGCTCGCTCTTCAGCTTCGGGCCGGCTCCGGCACAAGCCGAAACCCGTGATTTGATTTTGGCGGCCTACAGCGTGCCGAAGGAAGCCTATGAGCGCCGCATCATCCCTGCCTTTCAACGCCATTGGAAGCAGAAGACGGGACAGGATGTGCGGATCCGCAGCTCCTACGGCGCCTCCGGAGCCCAAGCTCGCGCGATTATCGGGGGATTCGATGCGGATGTCGCCGTGCTCTCGTTGGAGGGCGATGTCGATCAAGTCGTCAAAGCCGGTCTGATCACCCATGATTGGCGAAAAGGTCCACACGGGGGCATGATCTCCGCGTCGGTCGTCGCCCTCGGAGTCCGGAAGGGCAACCCGAAGGGGGTCAAGGGCTGGGAAGATGCGGCGCGTCCCGGCATCGAGGTCCTGTATCCCAATCCCAAAACCTCCGGCGGTGCCATGTGGGATGTGATCGCGATTTATGGGGCCGGGGTGAAACTCGCCGAACAACGCGCGGCCGGAAAACCCCTGGCTCCCGACGCCGCCACCACACAGGCGGTCGACCTCCTCACCCGCATCCAACGGAACGTGAAGGTCATGGACAAGAGCGGGCGGGAATCGGTGACCACCTTCGAACGCGGCGTCGGCGATGTCATCGTGACCTATGAAAACGAATTGTTGCCCCGCGTGAAGAGCGGCCGCCCCTACGAGATCATCGTGCCCGCCGAAACCGTGTGGATCGAAAATCCGGCGGCGGTGGTCGACACCTACGCTGATCGTCATAAGGCCAAGGATCTGGCCGAGGCGTTTGTCGCCTTTCTCCATGGACCAGAAGCGCAGGCCGCCTTTATCGAGCTGGGATTCCGGCCCTTGGATCGTGGCGCGGCGGCTCCTGCCTCAGGAACCGCACTGCCCCTACCGGCCCGGCTGTTCACCATTGCGGAGCTCGGCGGATGGGATCAGGTCAGCACCACGTTGTTCGGCCCCCAAGGGTTGTGGACGAAAATTGTCGAGGACGTGTCGAGAAAGTAGCACAGGGAGCGATCGTTGACCTCTCATCTGTTAATCAGCCTGGCGCTCCGGTCGGCGGCAGTCGGCTACGTACTGCTGCTGATCTTTCTGCCGCTTGCGGCCCTCGCGCAGCAATCCGTCGCCGCAGGCTGGGATCGCTTCATCGAAGATGTGTCGGCACCTCAAGCCGCCGCGGCACTGTGGCTGACCGTGGGAACCGCCGCAATCGCGACGGCCATCAATGCCGTCTTCGGCACCTTGTCGGCCCTGGTGCTGGTGCGCTACGAATTCCCCGGTCGCTGGCTCTTGAACGCCCTGGTCGATTTGCCCTTCGCCATCCCAACCCTTGTTGCGGGGCTGATGATTGCCGCCATCTATGGGCCGACCAGCGTCATCGGCACCTGGCTTCAGCAGGGCGGCCTGGCGGTGTTGTACAACCAGCCCGGCATCATTCTCGCCATGTTGTTCGTCACGATGCCGTTTACGATCCGTTCCCTGCAGCCGGTATTGATGGGACTGGAACGGGACCAGGAAGAGGCGGCGTTCACACTGGGAGCCAGTCCCTGGACGACTTTTTGGAAGGTGACGGTCCCCTCGGTGTTGCCCGGCCTGCTGACCGGCGTGTTCCTGACCTTTGTTCGCGCGCTGGGCGAGTTCGGCTCGATCGTCATCGTCGCGGGCAATATCCCGATGAAGACGCAGGTCGCCTCGGTGTACGTGTACGGAGAAATCGAAAGCTACAACCCGCAGGCGGCGACGTCCGTCTCCGTGTTGATTCTTCTCATCTCGTTTCTGGTCTTATTGCTACTGGAACGATTGACGCGACGTCCGGGCGAACGACTCCCCAGACTGCTTCAATGGTCGCCGCGAGCGACCAGAAGCGGGCAACCGACAGGCGCGCCGAGCATCCCCGCATGAGCGGCGGACGTAATATGAGGCAAGCGTGCGTGTGACGCGACGATGAACATTCGTTGGCTATTGATCGGGATCGTCTGGCTCTATTTCTTGATCCTGCTGGTCGGTCCGATCCTGTACATGGCTAGTCAGAGTTTCAGCGAGGGGCTGGCGGCATTCTGGACGGAGATCTCCAGGCCGGAAGCGGTGCACGGCTTTACCCTCACCGCTGAAATCACCCTGATCGTGCTGGTGCTGAACCTCATCTTCGGCACGCTCACGGCAATGGTACTGGCACGCCAGCAGTTTTGGGGGCGCAGCCTGGTCAGCGGCGTCATCGATTTGCCCTTTGCCGTGTCGCCCGTCATCGCCGGCTTCATGCTGATTCTGATGTTCGGACCCGACACTGTGCTCGGCACGTTTTTCGGGCATGCGCAGATCAAGATCCTCTTCGCCTTACCGGCCATGGTTCTGGCCACCCTGTTCGTGACCTTTCCCTTTATGGTGCGGGAACTCACGCCCCTGCTGCAAACCCTCGGCACCGAGGAAGAGGAGGCGGCGAGGACATTGGGGGCCAACGAATGGCAGGTCTTCGTCAAGGTCACGCTGCCGGCATTGCGCTGGGGCCTGGTGTATGGGGCGACGCTCACCGTCGCGCGGGCGATCGGCGAATTCGGCGCCGTGCTGGTCGTCTCGGGCAACATTCTGTTACTGACGCAGACCGCCACCTTGCACATTTATCAAAGTTATGTCGATTTCAATTACGTGGCGGCCAATGCCGTGGCATTGACCCTGCTTGCGGTGTCCTTTGCGATTCTCGCGGTGTTGGAGATCGCCAAAGCCCGAGCGGAAACGGCCGTCGCGGAAGCGGGAGCCCAGTAAGCCAGTGAAAATCGAAGTACGTGGACTCACCAAGACATTCGGCTCCGCCACGGCGGTCGGCAACGTCTCGTTCGTCGTGAACGAGGGCGAACTACTCGGCCTGTTAGGCCCCAGCGGCAGCGGCAAAACCACGGTGTTACGGTTGATCGCCGGACTGGAAGTGCCGACCTCCGGTGACATTTTCATCGACGGCAAACGAGTCAACAACCTCACCGTGCAAGAACGGAATATCGGCTTCGTGTTCCAACATTACGCCCTCTTCAAACATCTCACCGTCTTCGACAACATCGCCTTCGGCCTCAAGATCAAAAAATGGAACAAGACGGATATCGAGCAGCGTGTGCTGGAATTGCTCGCGTTGATGAGCCTCGACGGACTCGGTGGCCGCTACCCGCACCAGCTCTCAGGCGGGCAACGGCAGCGTGTCGCCATCGCGCGCGCCCTCGCGCCACGCCCCTCCGTGCTGTTGATGGACGAACCGTTCGGCGCGGTGGATGCGAAGGTCCGGCAAGAGCTACGCGAGTGGCTCATCCGCCTCCATACGGATCTGAACGTGACCAGTCTCTTCGTGACCCACGATCAGGAAGAGGCCATGGAAGTCTCCGGACGCATCATCGTCTTTTCCAAGGGCAAGCTGGAGCAAGCCGGCTCTCCCGCGGATGTCTACGAAGAGCCTGCGACCGAATTCGTGGCGCGATTCATCGGGTCGATGAACATCGTGGAAGGCATCGTGCGACGTGAGCAGGTGCGTGTCGGCACGCTCGAGTTTCCCGCGCCGGGATTTTCTGACGGGCAGACGCTGCAAGTGGGGTTTCGCCCCTACTACGTGAAGGTCGCCGAAGACCCCGCCCGGTATCGGCAACAGGCCAAACTGCGCCACATCTATTTTCTTGGCGTCGCCTATCGGTTGGAGATCGAGACAGCCGACGGGCTCATTCTGCGTTCCCGGATGAACAAGGAAGAGTTTCGCCGCTGCCGGTTTGTCGTCGGCCAGGCCGTGTCGTTCGCGGTGACGCACTTTCGGATCCTGCCCCGGGAAAGCGCAGGCCCTTCGAGAGGCATCACGACCGGGAAACCCATTCCCGGGCCCCTGACGCCTTAGCCCGCATTATTCATGACGGTTCGGCGCGAAATCGCCGAGTCACGTGGCGAGACCGGCGCGCGAAGCCGGGAGGAGCCGACGCGTACTCGTGCAGTACGTTGAGAGTCCGAGGGGCAAGCCCGCCGGCCGAAGGCCCGTCGCAGCAGTGAATCGGCGAGTGCAGCAGAAGTGCTCATGAATAATGCGGGTTAGTCGCGCGTTCGACCAGAAATGCAATGGAGCGGCCCACACAGACCTCCGTGATTCACAGTACTTCTCAGTGGACCATGCCCCGTGAAATCAGATATATACTGCATCCTCTGAGGGCAGAGTCACAGCTCCTTACCAGGTCTCTCGAATCCTTAGTGCATTCTCCTCGCGTCAGCCTCATTGCACCGCACTGCGGTCGGCATGCACAGAACTACATGGTCTACGGGAGCATTCGACACTGTCATCCTCGTCACACCAGCTACCCATGTGATGCATGGGTGGCACAGGTGCAACGAACGGGGATATACAGATCGTTTGCGTCTCGACGCACGAATGAACCGACGGTGTGGGCACAACTGGGCCTCCCGGTCGGCGCAAGGTCCCCTCGTATGCTGAGGCGAGGGCAAGCGGAGTCGTCATTCCAGGTGTTGCCGAGCCGACTGTCGGGACTACTCCGGAGCGAAGCAGATCTCGATGTGCACCTACTGAACCAGCAACCGCAGTCTCCCACTCGTTCCGCAACGGAGGGGGCATGACCGCAGCAGCACTACGTCAAATTTGTAAATGGTATGTGAAGCGACACCTTCGCGAGTATTGGCCTTCCAAAATCGCCGATCGCCTGCTGGGTCCCCAGGGCCAGATTCACCAGGAGTGGTCCATCGGAATCGTGAGCGGGGCATCGCCCTTGCGGCTTCGCCACCCTTCACACAACCGCAATCCCGTACTGACCCGGTATTCAGTGTCGGACGTCAGGGCACTCTTTGTGGCGGATCCCTTCCTGCTTCATGTGGGAGATCGCTGGCATATGTTTTTCGAAGTCTATAACTTCGATGCGGATCGAGGGGAGATCGCCTGGGCGACCAGTCAGGATGGATTGTCTTGGACCTATCAGAGGATCGTGCTCAGGGAATCGTTTCACCTATCCTATCCCTACGTCTTTGAATGGGAAGGACGATACTATATGATTCCGGAAACCCATCAAGCGGGGAGTGTGCGCCTGTACGAAGCGAAGACATTTCCGACGGAATGGGTCTGCACCGATACCTTGCTGCAAGGACATCGGTTTGCCGACAGTTCGATCTTCAGGCATGATGACCGCTGGTGGTTATTCACCGAAACCAACCCAGCCCTTGCCCACGACACACTTCGGCTCTACCAGGCACCCGCCCTTCGCGGCCCCTGGGAGGAACATCCACTGTCGCCGATCATCCAGGCGAACCCACACATTGCAAGACCGGCAGGCCGAGTCCTGCAAGACGGGAATCGTATCTTGCGATTCGCACAGGACTGTTCTCCTGTCTACGGAACCAGGGTGCGCGCCTTCGAGATTACGGAGCTGACGCCCTCGACCTATCGTGAACGTCCTGCGTCATTCGGGCCATTGTTCGGCCCGAGCTGGAGACTCTGGACCCAGGGCGGGATGCATCATCTCGACGCCCAGCAGCTGAACGCCCAGCAGTGGATGGCCGCTGTGGACGGGTGGCGGCAAGTCGGCTGGCCGATTCCCGAGGGATGGCACCGAGGTCGGTGATGAAACACGTACATCGCTATCTTCAGCGCTATCAATCAGTGCTCTGGTGTCGCGAAGCGATCATGGCTCTTCGCGCCGTGGATCGCAAGTTCCGGGGCGGCGTGGTGTCCTTGCGCGCCACAGGGACCGCAAAAGGCAATGTCCTCATCTCCTATAACAATGAGGGCTTCCTGTTCCAGAAGCGCGGTGAAGCCGTCCCTATCAGCCACCCGAGCTACTATAAAGGCATGGTGATGGCTCAGACCTTCCTCGATCTGGGCTACGACGTCGATGCCATTCATTGTGAAAATCAGCGGTTCATTCCCTGGAAACCGTACGACGTGGTGGTAGACGTCCGGTTCAATTTGCAACGGCTCAAGGGTTATTTACCCGACACCTGCATCAAAATCTTTCACTGTGACACCGCACAGGCCGTCTATCAGAACGTGGCCGAAATGAATCGCCTGCTGGCGTTCCAGCGGCGCAAGGGCATCACCGTCCCGGCCAACCGATTGGAAACGCCCCATTTGGGCATCGACCATGCGCACTACCTCACCACCTGCGGGAATGAGTTCACGATCAACACCTATGCCTACTCCGGGAAACCGATGTTTCGACTGCCCTCCATCACACAAATGACGTGGCCCTGGTTCGAAGACAAGGATTTCGAAGCCTGCCGCCACCGCTTTTTGTGGTACGGCAGCCGCGGAATGATCCACAAGGGGCTGGACCTGGCCCTTGAAGCCTTCGCGCAATTGCCCGACTGTCACCTCACTGTCGTGGGACCGGTGGAGAATGAACCGGAGTTTGTGGCTGCCTATCGCCGCGAACTCTTCCACACACCGAACATCAAATGCGTCGGCTGGCTCGACAAGTCCGACGACGAGTTCCGAAAGATTTTGGAGCAATCCATCGCGCATGTGTTTCTGTCCTGTTCGGAAGCGGGGGCTGCAGCTGTCATCGAAACGATGGCAGCAGGGGTGATCCCCATGGTGACGTATGAATCGTCCGTGGATGTCGAGGACTACGGTGTGCTCATCAAGGACACTTCGATCGAAGGCATCATACAGGACATACGGGCGATCACGGAGATGCCCGGCAATGAATTGCGTTGCAAGGCCAGAACGGCGTGGGAGGAAGCGACCACCAAGCACAGGCCTGAAGACTTCGAGCGAGCCTATCGAGCGACGATAGAAGCCATCCTGGCACGCCACGCGAGGTGACGACACTGATGAAGACACCCGGTCTCTCACATCGGCTGAACGAGACCGTAAGAATTATGGCCCTGCGCGCACCCCACCATCATCCGGCCTGCGGAGCCTCAACCGACGAATGACACCACTCGAACAACGATTAGGACGCCTGGCCGACCTGCTGCTGGTATGGGGGGCCGGGTTGTGCGTAGCGCTGTTCGCATTTCTGGTCTGGCGGCACGGGCTTTCACTTCACTATCTGGTCCTGCCGGGGTTCGCACTGCTGTTGGGATTCACCGTTCGAATGCCGGCATCCTTCAAGATCAACGGCGTGCTGTTGGTCTTCTCTACCCTCATGGCCCTCTATGCGGCCGAATTGTTAGTCACGTATACCGGTTCGGCGATTGCGTCCCTCGGCGCGCAGGCGTGGCTGAGTTTTCCCCAGGATGGAAACGTGCGGGTCGCGGCCGAACGCATGAAGACGGTGCAGGAGACTCATCAGCCATTCGATACCAGATCGCGCCTGGAAGTCGTGATGGATATGCGGGCCCATGGGGTCACGGCGTATCCGGACGTGTTTCCCATGGTGCTGTTCGCGCCCTCTTCCGGAGCACAGATCCGATCGGTGCTTACCAGCCCGCGTGGCGAATTCTTACCCGTCGCCGGCATGGCCATGACCACGACGGTCTTTTGCAACGAAAGCGGAGAATATATCGTCTATGAAAGCGATGAGCATGGCTTCCACAATCCCCGCGGCACGTGGGAGCGGCGGCCGGCCGACTTAGTCGCACTGGGTGACTCCTATACCCATGGCGTCTGCGTCTCTTCAGAGAAAGGATTTGTCGCCGTCATCCGAGCGCACCATCCGGCCACGGTGAACTTAGGGGTGAACAGTCACGGCCCGCTGACCAGCTTGGCCACGCTCAAAGAATATGGGCCGATTCTCAGACCCAAACTGGTGTTATGGTTCTACTATGAGGGAAACGACTTGCGGGATCTGGACGGATGGGAGAAGAACTCTCCGCTGTTGATGAAGTACCTGTCGTCCCCATTCTCACAGCATCTGTTCGAACGGCAACCTGAAATCGATCGTGCCTTGAAGGACTATCTGGATGCCGCCATCGCCAAGGCGACGTCTCCCGCGCCGGTGCCGTTCGAGGCTCTCGTCAAGTTGCAGCATCTCCGCCAGGCGCTCCAGTCTTTTTATGAGCGACGCCCTGTCGAGCAGGGCTTACCGGCCGAATTGCTCAAACATCTCAGCCAGCGCGGAGCCCCGGCAGCCGCGGCCGACCTTCAGTTGTTCGAGCGGATTCTCGCGGAAGCTCGGACCACGGCCGAGACGTGGAATGGTCGCGTCATTTTTGTCTATCTGCCCACCTGGGAGCGATATCGTGTTCCCGAATTGGCCAGCAAGGACCGGGATCGGGTGCTCGACATCGCTCGACGTCTCGACCTGCACGTGGTGGACTTGCACCCGGTGTTCGCTGCCCACCCCGATCCCTTGTCGCTGTTTCCGTTTCGACGATATGCCCACTACAATGAGGCCGGGCACAGGCTGGTCGCAGAAGAGGTGCTGCGGCACATGGAGTCCCGGTAGCGCCGATACGCGATCTTCATCGTCATCCTCGCCACGCAGATTGCAGTTCTCTCAATAGGCAGCGGTACCAGAAGGGGTATTCAGAGCACCGGACGCGCCCGCGGCTTAACCCGCATTATTTATGACAGTTCGTCGCGACATCGCCTAGCCGCGTCGTGAGGTCCGCGGCTCGACGACGAAGTCGAGCCACGCTTGCGGACGCCGGCGAGGCGGTGAGCCGGCCGTGTCTTGGCGCGCGGAGCCGGGAGGGCCCGAGGCGTACTCGTGCAGTACGTCGAGGATCCGAGGAGCGAGCCCTCCGACCGCAGGGCTGTCGGAACAGCGGATCGGCGATCGCAGCAGAAGGGCTCATGAATCATGCGGGTTACTGGTAGTACGAAATGCTTCTTTCCCGAATGGACGACTGCTTGAGTGATTCACGGCCATCGGTCACCTCCCACCACTGCAGCACTTCCGTGAGCCAATTCCCGACGGCATCGTATTCATAGCGGTAGACTTTTCGGTCGGTGACACGTTCCTTACCGTTGAAGATGCGTTCCTCGCTTTGATTGCCGTGATCGTCGTAGAAAAATTCCGACTGGCCTTGTCGCCGCCCCCGGAGATCGGTCACAACCTTTTCCCGCACATGTCCCCGCGCATCGTAGACAAGGGCGATTTCGTAGCCGATATCAAAACGATCCGTGCGCACCATCCGACTGCCCGCCGTCTCATACTGATAGTTGCGCTCGAATCGTTCCCGTGAGAGGCGGCCTGCCTCGTCGTAGCGATACAGATTTCGATTGATGACCTGCACCGCGTTGTAATGCAGGGCCTGCACGCATCGATGCGCGTCGTCATACTCATAGAAGGACACATTCTCGAACGCGCCGTCACCCCACACCGCCAGTTCGGCGGATCGATTGCCGCGATCGTCGTACACGGAACGAGTTTCCTTCACGACTTCACCCCGCGCATCGCGTATGACTTCGGCAGTCCGCCTTCCCGACTGATCATAGGAATAGGTGAATCGCAACGGCCATGGGTTGTGGGAAGTCTCGCTCCCTCCCTGCACCCGCTCGAGCATGCGTCCCTGCTGGTCGTATCGATCCGTTTGAATGAGGAGGCTTTCTCTGGTTTCAACCGATTGGACAGCCCCCGTCAGTCCGTCTTCTTCCCGATCGGACAGTTCTGTGGCATGAGCCGGAGCGACTAGACCGCTGAACAGGATGACGACGATGGAGAGAACGAGGAGGCGCCGCCTCCGGCTCGACTGAAGCACAAACCGGCCGGGAGCGGCACCGGGAAGCAATCCGACAGACACGCCTTCCGGCAACTTACTCGACGGAAGCCAAAGAGCCGAGAATATGGTAGCCCCCATCGACGTAGATCACCTCTCCGGTGATACCGCGACCCAACGGGCTCACCAGGAACAGCGCCGTATCGCCCACTTCGCCCTGTTCGGTCGCCCGCCGCAACGGCGCGAAGGCCCGATGATGATCGACCATCTTGCTGATCCCGGACACACCGCGCGCCGCCAAGGTCTTGATCGGCCCGGCGGATACGGCATTGACCCGAATATTCTTCGGCCCCAGATCGTGGGCCAAATACCGCACCGTAGCCTCCAATGCGGCTTTGGCGACGCCCATGACATTATAGTGGGGCACCACCCGCTCACTGCCGAGATAGGTTAAGGTGACGATGGACCCCCCTCCCGTCATCAACGGCATCGCCGCTCGGGCCACGGCCACGAGGGAATAGGCGCTCACATCGAGGGCCGTCGCAAAGCCCTGCCGACTGGTGTTCACGAATTCTCCGCTGAGTTCCTCCCGCGGGGCAAAAGCCAGAGAATGCACGACGAAATCCAATCGCCCCAGCGTCTCAGCCGCCTGTTTCATCATCGCGTCGATCTGGCTGTCGTCGCCGACGTCGCACACACAGGCCGAAGCACCAGGAAGGGTCTGCACCAACTCTTCGACGTTTTCGCGCAACCGCTCATTCTGATAGCTGAACAGCATCTGGGCACCCTCGCGCGCCGCAGCCTGGGCGATGGCCCAGGCGATACTATGCTTGTTGGCCACACCAATAATGAGTCCCTTTTTGCCTTCTAACAACATGCCGTCTCCTGCTCCTTCAATAAAATCACGCCACAGCGGGCGCCCACCTTAACACGATTCGCTCCGGGAGTGAATGACCCTCCGGCCAGCAGCCGAGCCCATCGACGTGCTTGACTGCAAAAGGACGGGCGGGGCGAGTCTTCTCGTGCGCGCGTCCAACGAGGGCCCTTCAGGGCCGCGCGTTGCGCGAGCACAGAAGTCTCCCACGCCGGTCCTCCCGTTCGGCTACGCGCGTCAGTCTTCCTTACCCTCACCAACCTTGGTGTCCGGATGGCCAGAGATTGCGGGCATCGAACGGGCATCTTCCGAGGTGCGCGGTCTGCGAACATACGGCCCTCCGGACACCACCTACAGTTTCTTTCGCACCTCTTTCCAATCGTGCGCGCCCTTCGCCTTCCGCGGAAGTTGGCCCTTGGGTAATTCCGGGACCACCACCACCTCCAACCGATGCTGCAGCAACGTCTCCGCGAAGGACCGCGTGCGCCCGATCCCCGACTTCATCGTGGTCCACCCTTCTTGCTTGAAGCGATCTAAGGTGGCTCCGAGGCCAGAGATTTCCGGCACCGCCACGAATCCCGCTGGAAACTTGTGCGCCTTCAGCCACTGGCGGACCTTATGACCTGCGGCGCTCGCCGGGGAGGATAGTTCGCCACCCGACACATACACCACATTGTAGTAATACTGCGTCAACTTCGAGAGCTCGTCCGCCGCCTCAGGCACCGGCTCTGGCTGGGACTTCTCGCCGTTTTCAGTTGAATCAGAGAGTAGGGAGGAGTCCCCCCCCAGCAGAAGAGACTCCACCTCGACCAACACGATCGGTCTCCGACGCTCCCAAACACAGAGAGTGGCTTCGCGCGTCTCCGCAGAAACGGACGCCGCCGGATCGACCGACAGGCTGATGACATTCGTGCCACGCATCTTCGGAAGATACTCGAATGATACCTGCCCGGCCTCGTTGGTGGTTCCCGTCGCGATGTCCTTCCCGTCGATGCGCAGATGGAGCGGAACTCCCTCCAGCGGGCGATTGTCGGCCGGGCCTGCGGCGGTCAATCGAGCTTCGATCTGCACCGAATGGTTCGGCAACGTCAAGGCATCATGGACGGTCAACAAGCCGGCAATTTTTTCGGCCGCCTGGCCATTCGGGCCGGCACTCACCCACACGAACAACATGAACAAGACGGCGATGGCACGGTGGGCTTGGAGTTGAGAACCCATGGTGCGTCGTTATGAGAGGAATCCGCGGTCGCGGCTCACAGTGAGATAGGTGTCGCCCATACAATAGAGGATCAGCCCGACCAGCGGCACCAGGGCAAACGAGAACAGCCCCATCCAGAGGACGATCAGCACCACACCCGCGATGAGCAGCGGTCCGCCACGCTTTTCTCCGATATAGAGGTGCCCCAATCCCGGCAAGAGTGACAGCGCGGCGGCACGGCAGGCATGGGACGTTTTTTCGAGCGGATCCATAACATTACCCGCGCCGGCGGCGGCGCTGCTTCACCTGCTAGGCCTTCACCGCCGCCAACACTTCGTCCACATGTCCGGGGACTTTGACCTTCCGAAACAGGGCCTTGATCCGTCCGGTGGCGTCGATGACAAAGGTGCTTCGCTCAATCCCCATATATTTCCGCCCGTACATGCTCTTCTCTTTGTAGACGCCGTAGGCCGTACAGACTGCCGCGTCCTCGTCGCTCAACAAGGCAAAGGGTAAGCCGTACTTGGCGATAAACTTCTGGTGTGCGGCCTGCCCATCCTTACTCACCCCGACCACCACCGCACCGGCTCTTGTGATGGGCCCGAGGGAATCGCGAAAGTCACAGGCTTCTTTCGTACATCCAGAGGTGTCGTCTTTAGGGTAGAAGTACAACACGACCTGCTTTCCCTTGAAACTCTTCAGCGTGACACGCTTGCCATCCTGATCCGGCAGGGAAAACTCCGGGGCTTTTGTGCCCACCGCTAACTCAGTCGCCATCTGGATTCCATCTCCTTCTCAACTGATGGCCGCCCATCGATTATCGAGGCCCGCTCCCGACCATAGGTCGGCTCGTCCCGTACGGATGTTCCCTCGCCGGCCCCTTTGCCGCCTGAGGATTTCCGAACGGACGCAGCGCCGGGGAATCCCAAATCACCTTGTCCCCCGGAGCCAGGTTCGCCGCGGTAAGAAACTCCTGACGCGCTTGATCCGTTTGCCCCAATGCGTTCAATGCCAGCGCATAATTGTAGTGGGCCTGCCCCGAATCCGGCACCGCCTCAATCACCCGGGCAAACAAGGTCTTGGCTTCCGCCATTTGGCCGGCCAAGAATGCCTGACTGGCCTGGCTGTTCAGCGCGATCGTTTCGGCCTTGGCGCCGAAGGCCAGGTCCAACGGCACCAGCGGTTTCGGCTTGGAATGGCTGCAAGCCCCCACCGATAACACCAGTAGGGACAAAGCGATCCATAGACTGACTCTCATGACTGAACCTCTTGTACGTCATCCGTTTATGGTTTCGCGCGTTTTTTCTGCTCTTCCTCGGAAGTTTTGCGATACATGACCTCCCACTCCGCACTCCCCTCCACGATCTGCTTCGTGTAGGACGCCAGTTTTGCGCGCACCTTCTTATCGATGTCGGCGTCCAAGACGAGTTCCGCCGCAATCACCCGCTTGATTTCACGCAAGACCTTTCCCTCATCCTCGGTCAATCGGCACTGCGGGTTCTTCTTCAGCACACCGAGCGCCACATGGGCGAGGTGACTGGCCTTGTCGTCGCTGATCATCTTCTCCCCCACCTGTTCTGAGGACACCGCCTGGGAACGGACCGGCCCGTCATAAAATGATGCCCCGTTCGCGTACCAGCTTTTGTTTGATCATGGTGAACATCTTCTGGTAGTCGACCTGCCCCTGTTCGATTTGCCGTTCGTAGGGCTGCATCATCCGGCGCACTTCGGCGTTCAGTCGATCCTCCACCAGCAGCTCCTCCGTCATCGTGTGCTCCAACGACTCCCGAAGCGCTTTCCGATCTCCGCTGATCTCAAGATACTGCAACTCATGCAAGCGGGCGATCAGCGAATTCGCCATATGGTGCACGCGCTCTTTCGCCAGCCTCATAACAGGTGTCCCTCTGAACGTTGATGGTGAATGACGCCTGGTAGGTCTCGCCGCTTAACCGACCGAAGGCGCCGGTTCGATGCGCTCGACCCGGATGGTACTGGCGTTCATGGCCTGCCGGAGCCTTGCAGCATCACCCATCACCCGACCCACGACATTGACCCGATCAGCCGGCACCGGGTCGGCCCCCATGCTCATCGGCGTACGCCCGAAGAAAATCGCCAACACCTGGCCTGCCCCCCAAAATGCCACATCTCCGACCTTGACCTGGGTGGTGGCCGTCTCACGGTGGTCCTTGACGCCGGGAATCTTAAAATAGAACTCTTCGCCCCACACATTCAACGGTCCCTCTGCGGGTAATGCCCGATAGAGTTCCTCCGCGGTCTTGTTCCCCTTCAACTCGGCGTCCAGCTGTATCCCGCCGACGGTAATTCGTATCCGTTTGGTTGTTCCATTCGTGTTCATGTATCCCCACCTACGCCATGCCACGCGCACCAGCGGAGTGATGAAACTCCGCACCAGTCGCGGACTCTAACTTGTTTATCCCTTGAAATCAAGGCTACAATCCCACGCACCGCGCGTCTCGACGCTCTATGTTGACTTCGACATTTGTGCATTTAAACGGCATCGGTCCCGCGACCGAACGGCGGCTGTGGGAAGGCGGCATCGCCGACTGGAATACCTTTCGCCGGGAGACGCAGGTGCCGGGTATCTCCCCCTCCCGCAAGCGCGCGTATGACGAGCAGCTCGCTGTCGCCCAATCCCATCTGGATCGCCACGACGCCCGATACTTTGCCGATTGCCTGCACACGCGCGACCACTGGCGGTTGCTTCCCACCTTCGGCGGACGCGCACTCTACCTCGATATTGAAACAACCGGGCTCTCGGCACGCGAGGGGCAGGTCACCATCGTCGGCCTCTACCGCCAGGGACGCATGCGTACCCTGATCCACGGAGACTCCCTGACCCAGACAGCCCTTCAGGATGAACTGGACCAAGCCGACCTGTTGATCACCTTCTTCGGCACCGTCTTCGATATTCCCTATCTGCAAACCTGCTTTACCGGCTTGCGGGTTAGGGTTCCACACTTCGATCTCTGCTTTGCCGCCAGGCGTGTGGGCCTCCAGGGCGGCCTGAAATCGATCGAACGGGAGTTGGACATCAGGCGAGACTCAGATCTGCTGCTGGTCGATGGCCTGGAAGCGGTGCGACTGTGGCAACAATACTGCGCCGGACAGGAGGCTGCGCTGGATCAACTCATCCGTTACAACGCCGCCGACACCAGGAATCTGGAGCCCTTGGCGGCTTCCCTCTACGAACAACTTGCCGTGCGGTACGGACCGGCCCATCGCCGATAACATGGATGGTCGACACGACAGATGGGAGTGGGCGGGCTACGGGCAGACGGATCGAGGTCTGATCCGGGTCAATAACCAGGATGCGTTCCTGGTCGACAACCGCCGCCGGATCTGGGCCGTGGCGGACGGTATGGGCGGCCATCCTGGGGGGGATGTGGCCAGCCGATCCGTTGTGGACACCCTCGCAGATTTCGCCCCGACCCTGTGCCGCAGCACCGCTTCCAGCCAGCACAACGACGACGAGCAAGGACGGTTTCTCCTCACAACCATGGCAGAGCAGGCCCATGCGACTCTCCGCGCTCACGCGGCGAGACACCCCTCGTTCTCCGGTATGGGTACCACGCTCGTCATGGCGCACCTGCTTCCCTTGGCGCAGCCGCGACTGCTCGTCCTCAATGTCGGCGACAGTCGCGCCTATCTCATTCGCGGAAGCACCCTCATTCAACTCACACGCGATCACTCGCTGATTGAGGACTCCATCCAGGCAGGGCGACTGACACCGGCGCAGGCCGCACACCACCCGGATCGGCACGTGTTAACCCGTGCCATGGGGCTTGGCTCCAGGTTGGACTGCGACCTATTTTCGCGCGACCTGCGGAGCGGCGACCTGTTGCTGCTTTGCTCGGATGGCCTGACCACCATGCTGACCGACGAGGATATTCTCAGGACTGTGCTCCCTCACCCCCAGGATGCCGTGCGCTCGACCCGAGCACTGATTCAGGCAGCGCTCGACCGTGGAGGCATCGACAACGTGACAGTGGTGACGTGCACCATTACTGAGATACCCGATCAGGCAAATAGCCATTGACACCACCTCCAGGCTGCAGGTAGCCTCACAGCCTCAAGCCCCGTAAACTCACGAGCCTATAACCTGCGACATGTCCCACAGATGAACGCCCAACCCCTCTACGACTCAGCATGCGTCCGATTGTTCCTACACGGCCTTGGGATTGTCATGCTGTTGAACCTGCTCTGCGTGTCCCCTGTACCGGCAGCAGAGCCTGTCGGGCCTGAGGAGACCTTGCGCGCCCTAGTGCGAGCGAATGCCGAGCGGGACCTCGCCACGATGTCGACATACATGTCCCACGATACCGATGCCATTGGTTATACGATCGATGGACGCAAATATGTCGGCTGGCCGGACCTGGCCAGCGACATGCGCAGTGAATTCGACTCCGTCACCAAACTGGAGATTCCCATCACCAGCCTGCACATGTGGACCAGGGGAGATGTCGCCTGGTTCGCCATGGAATTGAACTATATCCGCTACGTCGACCCAGGAGACCTCACGCGGCGCATGATTCTCCCGCTACGCGAAACAGGCGTCTTGGAGCGACGGGACGGCCGCTGGATCCTCGTCGCATGGCACGAATCCACTCGTCATCATGACCATGATACCGGACGAGCCGCCGACACGACCTCACTGCTGCATCGCGCATCGGATACCCAGCCGGCTGTGCCGAACGGTGTCGATCTCAGCGGACAGTGGGAAGTGACAGAGGTTGAGGACAACAAGAAGTACGTCGCGAGCCTGGACGCCCAGGGGAACGGCCCCTATACCTGGCAAGAGGGACAGTTCGCCACCACCAGCTTCGACGATCACCGGTGGCAAGGCACCTGGAAACAGACCGGAAACGACCGGGAAGGCGCCTTCGAAGTCATTCTCTCCGAAGACGGAACCGAAGCGAGGGGTATCTGGTGGTATGTGCGTGTCGGTACCCGGAACAACATTCCACCTCGCCAACATGGCGGCACCTATCAGTGGAAACGACTCACCCCGCCCCCGCCGGCGCCCTAGCGGCCGGGTGACTCTTACCCGCATAGTTTGAGCAATGTTCACCACGGCCGGTTTGTCACAACGAGGAGGAGCTATGAATCGTGTGTTTCTAGTAATGGGCTTACTCTTGGGAATTACCGGTCCGGCCTACGCCGACGGCGGGCATGCGCATCACGCCATCCCCACCATGCCCAGCCTAGGCCAAACCACGCTGGCCATCGACGACCACACCGTCACATTGACCTTCGGTCCGGTCGACCTTCCCACCGGCCACGACGGCGACTTGGCATCCAGTATGCCGAAGAAGGTGTTTCAGCTGCCCGAAGACACGTATATGATCGGCTACAAATCCGAGGTCTTTACAAAGGACGGCAAACCGCTTCCCAAGAATTATCTTCATCACATTCTCATGCTGAACAATGACAAACCCAGCGTCTCGTGCGACGGCGAACCGCTCTTTTTTGCCGGGGCCGGCTTGGAAATGACGGAAGCTCGTTTCCCTGAAGGGTATGGCGTCAAGCTCGGGAAGGAACAGAACCTCATGTCGGTCGTGGCCTTCTATCATAAGGCCCCCCCGACGAAGGATGTCATGGCCCGCTTCACGATGTATGTCGCTCCCAAGGGCACGAAGGTGCAGGAAATGGACGTCTACCAGGTGGGCGTGAACATCGTCTGTTACAGCAAATTCGGCCAGCGTGGCGCGGATCAGACGGACGAAGGCATCGAGATTAAGCCCGGGGTGTCGGTTCTGTCGGCACCGCTGAAATTCAACATGGACGGCTGTGTAAAATTTGCCTATCCGCACGGGCACGACGAACTTCTCATGGTCGCGCTCGAGAACAAGACTGCTCAGAAGACGCTCCTCCGCACCGTTCCTGAGGTCGATGCGGACGGCACGTTCCGTGATTTCCTCCCTCATCAAGTGTACCGAGACGGGAAGGGGTTCACCGTCACCAAGCAGGATGACTATGAAATGGTCATGGTTCACCACCACCCGTTACATAACCCCAATATTCAACACGGGATGGGGAACTACCTTCTGTACATGACGCCAGGTGCCTGTCCGCAAGACGCAAACACCGCGTCGGCACGCTAGGCCGAGCACAGCGGGGCCACCGTGCACCGTGCGCTGTGGTGGCCCCGCCAGTGAAAAATCTGTCCCGCGCCCGATCCATCCCCTCACCTAACGCCTGCCCGTCACAACGCACTCCCCGAGCATGCAGGCGGAGCGATTCCGTCCGCCCGCGCTTCACTCGACCCTACGGAAGTAGATCCGCCCCCTCGGGCAGCGGACTGGGATTCTCAAGAAGGTGTATGATATTGAACCATCCATGCACACCGACCGGCTTTCCAAGGACGCAGTTTCCCCTCCAAAGAGGAGAGCCTGTTCATTGCTGTGCCGTGGTACAGCCCCGACCTCTTGCGCAGCATGCGCCGGGCACTCCGATCACACCCCCGCTTGACGAGCATGAGATCTTCCATGTCCCTGCCGGAACCATCGCTGAACATCCTGCTCATCAACGAACATCCCGAAGAAATCAAACTGGTCACGACCACCCTACGTAACTTCTTCTCCGGTTGTCGCATCGAAGCCGGCTACACCTCGGAAGACGCGCTGACCTTCAGCCAACAGGGTGACTGGCACATCATTCTTATCGATCAGGAGTTGGCTCCCGAACGTGGAATGGATGTCATCGCCCGCCTTCGTCGGCATGCCCCCCATGCGGCGATCTTGCTCCAGACGAACGACCATGATTCGCACACTGCACTCCAGGCCCTACAAAACGGGGCCGACTTCCTCCTGCTCAAACAATCTCCCGGCTTCATCACCGAACTGCTGTTCTCCGTACAAGAGGCCGTTGAAAAGCGTGACCTCCAAATGAAATTGGACCACACCTTTCAACGACATTTGCGATTCATTGAAACACTCAGCGACTTACTCTATGAACTCGACGCAGAGGGTCGATTTGTCTACGTCGGCGCAGCCGTGACCGCCTTGCTGGGGTACACCCCAGAGGAACTTGCGGGCCGACACTATTCGATTCTCCTCGCGCCGCAACACGAACAGTTGGGGCGCTTCCGGTTGAACGAGCGCCGGGCAGGCAGTCGCTCCACGCGAAAACTTGAGATCACACTGCATCGCAAGCCTCGACCGGATACCCCGACGCTGACCGTACCCGTCGAAGTAACGGCCAAGGGAATCTTCGACTCCACGAATCGTTATCTGGGCACCGTCGGGTTGCTTCACGACCTGTCGCATGAGAAAGCGCAACAGGATCGCCTGGCGGAGTTAGAATCCCGCCTCCGGGAATCCGATCGACAACTCACACTCACGCGCGAAGCCGCTCGAGTGTCCCGTCAATTGCAGCAGCCACTTACCACGTTACTCCAGGACTCGCAGCGGCTACTGACGTCGATCCAGCACAGCAGAATCGAGCAGCATGTTGAAACGATGATCGCCAAAGCGTCGCGCGCGAACCAACTGAGCCACCATCTCGCGCAAGTCATCTCCGCCCACCCTGTCGAGTTTATTCCTCTCAACCTCAACGATATCCTTCAAACCGTTGCGCAGTCGATACACCAAGCCCCAGATGGGGCAGGCATCGTGCTCACCAGCCAATTGGGACAGCAAACCCCGGCCATTCTTGGATCTCCTACGGACCTCGAGAACCTCGTGCACATCCTCATCGGTTTCGCACGACGTTGCGTGTCCACTCCCCACCTCTCCGTCAACCTCACCATAGAAACAGGTCGTCTTGAAAACGAACGCCCGTCGATAGCCCAGCACAATAGGCCGGCACAGACTGAACCCACGCGCACATTCGCCAGCTTTAGTATTCGAGCAGCGGTCGCAGATATGGACGTACGGTCGACCGATGAATCCCCCGAAACGATGTCGGCAGAACAGCTGCTCCAAGCTCATACGATCGTTCAGGCTCATGGGGGCAGCATTCACATCGAACATCCAGGCGATAGGCAGCTCACCATTTCGGTTTGTATTCCTGCAATGACGGATCGTTCCTCGCAGATTGCTCAGCCCGAACGTCAGACCACGGTATCGAAAGGCCTCTCTCGCGTCCCCATGAGGGGAGGAGAGCGGGAGCAGAAGGCTGCCCGCGTTCAACCTGAGCGGCGTCGGTCCGAACGTACACGTGTTTCACTTCCTGTTCAGTTGTCGATCGGAGGAAGCACACTTCGTGGCGTCCTACGAAATATGAGCACCGGGGGAGCCCTTGTCACTATTCGAGACAACTCGACGTCGATTCATCTACAACCGGCCTATATCGTCATCAAGACACCGGTAAGTTTTCTCGAATTGCAGGGTGTCGTACACGAACGACCCTCGGATACAGCGGACGCCTCACTCCCCGACCTAAAAGAGTTTGCCATTACGTTCTTACTCAACGTTGAGCAGGACCGCAATGTGCTCCGATCCTTGCTTGATGGGCTGCAGGATGGCTCAACGACCATCAGCTTCGAAGGCTTGATTCTGCCCACCGCCACGTCAGTCGAGCCCCACACTCCCACCCTGCCGTCGTTTGTGCAACCGGCAACGGAGCGCCGCGAGACCACCCGCCTCAGACTCATCTATTCCGTTCAGTTGGTCGCCCCCCACAACCCTTCGCACCGACTGGTGGGTCAATTCGTGAATCTCAGCCTGGATGGCGCATGCCTGGAGCTGCCAGCTGGCATCGACTCTACAGAGAGTCATCTCGCGCTACACCTATTTCCTCTCGAACCAGCCGGCCCCTCGTCGGAGCGCCATGAGCCGCACGCCTCGCGGCAACCATGGAATGCCCGTGTTGTCTGGTCATATGCTCAACGACGTTCAGCACGACCAGTCGGTCAGTCGGGGCATGCAGCAACCTGTATCGGAGTGCGCTTCGACCGTCTTTCCCCCGCGCAGGAGCATGAACTCCGACGCATCATCGCCGACCACAGCAATCTGTTTCATGAACACTTCACACCCCGTCCGGACTCCCCCATCCTCACGGAGTCGCGCACGGTTCAGAATCATGAGGGGTATCAACTCGCGCTGTCTTACGATCATTCCGGAGAAGCCGCCACAGAGCAGGTCCCCCTGATTCTGCTCTGCCCTGGATACGGTACGACTCAGCAACAGTATGTGGCCGTTGCCTATGCCATGGCCGCGGCCGGGCTTCGAGTCTTACGGTACGATCATAGCCGTCACATCGGCCTGAGCGAGGGAGATCCATCGCACACCACCTTTACCTCGATGGAGGACGATCTCGACTCGATCCTCACCTATACCCACACACAGTGGCCGAATACACCGCTCACGCTGCTGGCGTCCGATCTTCTCGGACGGATTGCGCTGCGCCGGCAAGATTGGCAGAGACGGCTGCATCGGCTGATTCTCCTCAATCCAACGCTCGACCTCCGGAGTTGTCTATCCACCCTGCATCAGCGAGATCTGGTACAGGAACATCTCACAGGAACCAGACTGGGATTGGGCAACTTGCTGGGCCTTCCACTCGACATCGATCATTTCCTCGCGGATGCGGTTGCCTCGCAGTACACAAATATCGCAGCGCTCCACGAGGATCTTTCGCATTGCGCCACGGACGTGGTGATCCTCACGACAGCGGAAGCGGCGCCGGATATTGCCATTCCCGAACCATCGCCTGCCGTCCTCAGCGATGCGATGAATCAGCTTGGATCGAGAGCCAGAAAAGTCAGTCTGTCGCCACCTACGCCAACCGCCGGTGGCCTCACACCGTCACTGCTCACGGCAAGTTCTCAGCAACTTCTACAACTCTGTCAACCAGGACACGGCCCGAAAGAACCTTCCCCCATTGCCGCTCCCACGCTCTCCCACACGACAGCCGCTCGTGCCCGGGTGGAATTGGATCGATTGCGCATCAAGTACTCACTGGGCGCAGCCGGCCGCGAACGGCTTTGGAAGGCCTACTCCGACGTGGCTTCCACCCTCGACGACCTACCCGCACATTGGCACACGGTTGATCAGTTGTATCAACTACTCCAGCCATTCGACGGAAACCTCACGATCCTCGATGTCGGATGCGGACTGCATTCCTTTGCTCGATTGCTGCTGCTCAATCTCTCCTACCACCTTCGCGCCCAAACCCGGAGGCCTGGAGCATGGCTTCACTATGTCGGCACCGACTTCTCTCCCATGGCACTCCAGCAGGCACGAGAAGCGACCGGAAGCGCCCTGCACCACGTCGAGCAACTCTTCTCCGGTCGCATGTCCGGCGCAACGCCGATCCATCGCCAATGGGCGCTGAGCCGATCCGCGGAGGCGCTCCCATTCGCCGACCACTCATTTGATCGTATTGTCGCCAATCTCTCCCTGACCTTCGCCCACTCTCCCCTCCACGTACTGCGTGAACTGTTCCGAGTACTCAAGCCCGGAGGAAAACTCGTCATCAGTGCATTTACACCCTCGGCAGACGTGGCTCGCCTTTACCGGCGGTCTTTACCGGAACTCGGGCTGGATGCGTTCACGGGCGAGGCTCGCACGACCTTGAATCGAATGGGCCAATGTTGCATGGCCCTGCGCATCGGACAGCTGCACACGATGGAGGAGGAGGCCTTGATCGGCTACCTCGCGCACGTCACGCCTGCCCCACCGAGACTCTTACGTGCACTCTCGGGTCAGCTTCTCCTCGCCGCCGCTGAAAAACCTGATTCCGCTGGCTGAAACCCAACCTCGCATATATACTTCGCTCACTAGCACACAACGTGCAACCAGCTTGGCGACACCGAGAACAGCCAGGTGTGTGGCCCGGCATTTCCCTTGCAAGACTATGACACTCCACCCGTCCAGTCGGCAGATCTCCATTCATCAAGGCTCTGTGGAAATACTCAGAATCATCAGCGAGTTTTCTGAAGCCGTCGGAGGAGCCACCGATGTTTCACACCTTGGCCATGTTCTGCTCACGAACCTCTCTCACCAGACACATCTGCCGCAGGGCGGCCTCTGGATACGGGAGCCTGAGGGTGATCACTATCGCCTCATTGCCTCACTCCGGCAGGAGCACCGTGCCGGATTACCCCTGGTCTTGCCCGGTGAGCATCCTCTGATTCACGGTCTTTCCGACAAGCCGTCCTTGCTTCGGTCCGACCATCCCCCCACATCAGCAACGGGTCGGGCTATGCTGGTCACGGATACCGCGCTCTGCCTGGCGCTCCGGAACAAAGCGAGACTGCTCGGCGTCTGCACGCTTGGGCCGATCGATCAGAACCGTTCCCTTGATGAGCATCAAAGAGCACTTGCCGAAACCCTGGCGCGAATCGCAGGCACGACATTGGACCACTATCTGGCTCAGGATGACCTCCGCCGATCCTCCACCTTAATGAGGCGAACAGACCGACTGCGTTCATTGGAGATTATGGCGGGCGGCTTCGCCCATGAAATCCGAAACCCGCTGACATCGATCAAGACATTTGTCCAGTTGGCCCCTCAGCGGCAGCAGGATCCCGTCTTCATCAAGGAATTCAGCGCACTTGCACTTGAGGACATTCACCGCATCGAACGTCTCCTGCATGAGATTCTCGACTACGCCAGCTACATGACGCCCCAACCTTCCGAAGTAGACCTGAACGAGTTGGTGACCTCCTGCATCGGCTTTGTGTCCTCAACCGCGTCACGACGCGACATTGAATTGCAAACTCTGCTGGCTCCTGAATTACCCCTTCTCCTTCTCGACCGCCAACAAATCAAACAGGTCCTGCTGAATCTGCTGCTGAATGCGCTCGATGCGATGCCCTCGGGCAACGGTGCTATTCGTCTTCACACCAGACTGTTGCCCAGGACCGGCCGCACATCCTGGGTACAACTGCAGGTCGAAGACGAAGGCTGTGGAATTGCCCTCGAGCATCTGGAGCATATTTTCGACCCCTTTTTCACAACCAAACATTCAAACAGTGCGGGGGATGGCGCGGGTCTCGGACTCACCACCGCACACCAGATCGTCCGAGAGCATGGCGGGACGTTGAGCGTCGAAAGCCAAGTCGGAGCAGGGTCCACGTTTTCCGTCAATCTTCCGGTGCCGGATCGCGGCGCCACAGGCGCAGGAGTACGGGAGTAACATGAAGAAACGAGTCCTACTTGTCGATGACGAGCCACGGGTACGCGCCTCGCTCAGAACGGTGCTGGAACCGACCTACGAGATTCTGGAAGCGGCCGATGCCGCTGAGGGGCTCCGAATGTTCAAGCATGACGCCCCTGACCTGGTGCTGCTGGATGTCATTCTACCCGGTGCGGACGGGCTGTCGGCGCTGCAGACCATGCGGACTGAAAATCGCCTCGTGCCGGTCATCATGCTGACCGGCACGAAAGCGGTGAAAACGGCCGTCGATGCCATGAAGCTCGGAGCGGCCGACTACCTGTCGAAGCCGTTCGACGTGGAAGAACTGCAAATCGTGATCGAACGGACCCTGGGCAAACAGGAATTGGAACACGAAGTCCGACAGTTGCGGGCCCAGGTCGTCCAACGCTACGCATTTCACAATCTGATCGGGAAAAGCCCGTCCATGCAGGAGATCTACGCTAAGATCGAGCAGGTAGCCGATAGTCGTACCACCGTCCTGGTCACCGGCGAGAGCGGAACTGGAAAAGAATTAGTGGCCAAAGCCATTCACTACAACAGCGCGCGCCGCGATCGTCCGTTCGTGGCCCTGAACTGCGCGGCCTTGCCGGAAACCCTCATCGAAAGTGAATTGTTCGGCCACGAAAAGGGCTCGTTTACCGATGCCACGGCCCGACGGGTGGGGCAGTTCGAATTGGCGAATACCGGCACGCTTTTTCTCGACGAAATCGGGGACCTCAGCCCGGCGACACAAGCCAAGCTCCTCCGCGTGCTCCAGGAACGGGAATTCACCAGAGTCGGCGGCGTGCAGTCCATCAAGGTCGATGTCCGCATCGTTGCAGCCACCAACAAAAATCTCGATGACATGGTTCGGAAGAACCAGTTTCGTGAAGACTTGTACTATCGCATCAACGTCATCGCGCTGTATTTGCCTCCGCTCCGCGAACGCGGAGAGGACATCGCCCTGCTGGCCAAACACTTTCTCGCGAAACGCATCGAAGAAGAAAAGCGACCGTCGCAGGAGTTCACCAAAGACGCGTTGGAATTGATCTCGCATTACCCCTGGCCGGGAAACGTGCGCGAGATGGAAAACATCATCGAACAGGCATTTATCTGGTCGAAGGGCTCACCCGTGATCACGCCCGAGCATCTGCCCAACATCCTCCGGACCGATACACGATCAAGCTCCCTTCGGGACGACACGCTCGCGGGACGCATGTCGCTGGAGAAGGCCGTCATGGAATTCGAGCGGGAAATTATCCTGGACGCGCTCAAGCGAACTACCTACGTACAAACGCATGCGGCCACCATGCTGGGCATCAGCCGACGCATGTTGAAGTATCGCATGGATACCTTGGGAATCAGCCGGCCCGAGAATGGAGGGCATCCGGAGCCCGCAACGCCTCAGGAGTGACACAGGCTGACACAACAGTGCCGCCTCTGGCTCACTTCTGAAAGGACAACACTCCTCCAGCAAATATCTGGTGGCCTGAAGTACCGGGACCTGCTATATATTGCCGATCCTCGTGAAGCCACTCGGTACAGGTTTTGCGTTTCACATTCGTGACCGCTTGCAACACACTCAGGAGCACTCTGCATGGGGACTCAGTCATCGAGTGAACGCGTCGGGGCCAAACCATCGGTTCTAGTCGTCGACGATGAGACCGGACCGCGAGACGCGCTGAAAGTTATTCTCCGCCCCTTCTTCACGATCCACTCCGCCGACAACGCCAAATCCGCGCTCCGGGTGCTCAAGGATCAACATATCGATCTGATCACACTCGACCAGAAGCTCCCCGACCGCCAGGGCATCGATCTTTTGCAGGACATCAAGCAGGATTACGCAGACATCGAAGTCATCATCATCACCGGCTACGGCAGTCTCAAGTCGGCCATGGAGGGCATTCGACACGGCGCGGCCGGCTATCTGCTCAAGCCCTTTAACGTCACTGAGCTCATCACGCTCATCAATCAAACGCTGGAGAAAAAGCAGCGGCTGGACTATCTACGATCGTTTCTGAGGACCTCGACGGCCTTGTGGGGAAGCGAGGAGGAGGCGGGGCACGCGTGGAAGGAGCTTCAGACCAACTATTTCGCCATCGGCAATGCGACGAGCGAGGAGGCGGGCGGCGCAGCGGACGTCACATCGCTGATCCCGCTCTTATCCGATCTTCTCGAAGCCAAAGATCGTCAGCTGCTCAACCACTGCAGTCGGGTGAGCTTTTATGCCTCGCTCCTAGCCAACCAGTTGAACCTGCCCCTACCCGACCAAAAAGCGTTGGCGCTGGGCGCATTCCTACACGATATCGGAAAGATCAGCCTGCCTGACTATAAGTATGCGGCGGATGACGATGACAGCTCCAGAAGCGGCGCTCGCGGCAGGGACTGTTCAGAAGCCGGAGCGCGCATGCTCTTGCCGCTCGGACTTCAAGCTGAGGTGGGACAAATCGTCTCGTATCACGATGAACGATTCGACGGGGCAGGCAACCCCCACGGACTGGAAAAGGAAGGCATCCCGCTCCTGGCTCGCATCGTCGCCGTTGCACAGGCATTCGACAATCTCACGGTCGACATGCCTGGACATCAACCGACGTCCATTGAAGACGCGATCCGGCAAATTCTGCTTGAGGCGAATACGCGGTTCGACCCGAAACTGACCGAGCTATTTGCGCAGGTCGTTCGGGAATGCAAATCGTCACTGCCCGCCCTTGCCATTGCGAAGACCTCACCGGGAAACTGACCCGATCACGACCGCCGCTCCTTCGCGCTTTCGATCATCTCCGCAGCCGCCGCCCTGGCGGTCTTGGTCACCGTCACTCCCGCCAGCATCCGCGCAATTTCCTCCTTCCGCTCCTCGGACGTGAGCTGCCGCACCTGCGTCACCGTGCGCTTCTGCCGAACCTGTTTCTCCACCACATAATGGGCATGGGCCTGAGAGCCGACCTGCGGCAGATGCGTGACGCACAACACCTGATGATGCCGGCTGAGGTCCCGAAGACGCGCACCCATGACCTCGGCGACCGCTCCCCCCACCCCCGCATCCACCTCGTCAAAAATGAGCACCGGCACGCGATCACTGTCGGCCAGAATCGTCTTCAAGGCCAACATGACCCGGGACAGCTCACCCCCGGAAGCCACTTTCGCCATCGGCTTGAGCGGCTCTCCCGGATTCGCCGAGAAGACACACTCCACGGCATCCTGTCCCGTCTGACCGTAGGGCTCCTCACCGCACACCCGGGAGACCTCCACAGCAAAACGAGTCCGTTCCATGCGGAGGGCCCCTAACTCCTTGGTCACCGCGGTCGTGAGTATCTTGGCCGCGTCGACACGCTTCCGCGTCAACCGCTCGGCCACATCACTGAGCTTCCGCCTCCCCGCTTCAACCGCCCGAGTCAATTCCTGGAGCTGTGTCTCCGCCGTATCCAGCTGATCCAGCTGCGCACGAAGGGATTCCTGCAGCACCAAAACGGCATCAAGTGATCCGCCGTATTTCTTGGTGAGACGCTGCAATCGATTCAGTCGCTGTTCAATCTCCGCCAATCGTATCGGATTGGCTTCCACCTGATCACGATAGTGACGGACCTGTGCAGCCAGTTCCCGCAGAGGGACGACCGTGTCATCTACACTTCTCGCCCAGTCGCCTACGGCGGCATCGATCGTTTCCATTCGCGAAACCAGCTTGCGCGCGGTCGCCAGCTGACTCAGGACACTCTGCTCCCCAGCATAGAGCAGGTCGTGGAGTTGGTCCGCTACATCACCAAGCTGTTGGCTGTGCATCAAGCGAGGCCGTTCCTGATCAAGCGCAACATCTTCTCCTGGCTCGATGGCGGCCTCCGCAATCTCCTGGAATTGAAACCGCAGCAGATCTTCCCGTTCACGCCGCCGGGCAATTTTCGCCGTGACCGCCTCCAACTGCCCCACCCGTTCGATCCACAACGCGCGGGCGTCATGATATTCCTGCCGAAGCGCCTGCAGCCTGCCGAACGCATCCAGCGCCTCCAATTGGGCGGACGGCGAGAGCAACGATTGTTGCTCATGTTGGCCGTGCACATCCACCAGGGCGCCGCCTAATTCTTCCAGCAGATGCACCGGGCACAGATTCCCGTTGAGATATGTGCGATTGCGACCTGTGCGGGAGATGACGCGCCGGATGAGGATGTCCGCTTCCCCGGGACGCGCAAAGCCCTTGGTCTGAAGCAGCTGAAGCAGGGGATGTTCTGGAGACAACTGAAAGGCGGCCTCGACATCGGCCTCGTCTGCCTGGGCGCGGATCTGATCCGCAGAGGCGCGCCCCCCGACCAACAGAGTCACGGCATCGATGAGGAGAGATTTTCCGGCCCCAGTTTCACCGGTGAACACAATGAAACCGGAGCCGAAGGTGACGGCCAGCTGCTCGATTACGCCGAAATTCGAAATGCGCAGCTCGGTCAGCATGCCGCGGAGAATCTGACGCTAGGCAGCGCCGGAATGTTGCGCGAGCAACGAATCAATAAGCTCTTTGAACTGGCGCTTCGGACGCGCCCCTACAAGTCGTTCCACGGCTTGCCCGTTCTTGAAGAACAGTATGGTCGGAATGCTCATCACTTGATAACGGCCGGCGATTTCCGGATTTTCGTCGGTATTGAGCTTACGGACTTTTACCTTGCCCGCATATTCGGTCGCCAGTTCATCGACGATCGGAGCGACCATCTGACAAGGTCCGCACCACACCGCCCAAAAGTCCACCATGACCAATTCAGATGCCTTCATGACATCCTGATCCCACGTCGCATCCGTCACTTTCAACGCATCGCCTGCCACAGTTCGCCTCCTTCTCGCAAGGAACTTTGACGCTACACATCCATCGCTGCTGCCGTGCCGAAGCGGCTTCAAACCGCTTCGGTCATCCTATACCACGGTTTTGCGGAGAGTCAAATTACGGCCGCTCCCACTGCCACTGCGGCGGCGCACTGGCCCACCAATCGGCCGGTCTGGCCAGTCGCCAAGCCGTCTGCTGCTGCCACAGCTGCGTCACCAGCGCATGATCCAAACGATTCGCCATGGCGGCCGTCACATCAGCCTGCCGTTGCACGGCCTGTTGGATCACCTCCTTCGCGATGCGCGCCAACACATCCGGTGGATCCAGCAAGTCTTCGGTTCGCGCGGCAGCCAGGTTCAGATACAGCTGTTCGACACGCACCCATTGATCGGTGCCGGCCAGATGTGCAACGTACCCATCGAGCGCCTGGTACACATAGGTCAGAAAGGTATAACTTCGCGCTGAAGGGAATTCGCGCACTTCCGCCTGGCAGGCTTCGACAGCCTGACGATAGTCTGCCGCCATGAGGAAGACTGCGGCTCGCTGCAGATGCGAGCGAGGCTCCGCCACGTCAGCCCGAACAGGACCGGCCCACTGAAGCGTGAACCAGATCACCAGGGCCGCCACCAAGGAGAGACGACGTAATCCCGACCTCATCGCGCTCCTTTCGCCTCCTTCCCGTCGATCGACATGAACCCGACCGTCCTCTGAACCGACGGAAGCTAATACCGTCCCATGGGCATCGATTGCACCGGCAACGGATTCGTCACGCGGCCATAGGGGCCGCCCGGTGCCGCCCACGGCAATCCACGGTCTCCGACCAACAGCGGCCCCAGAATGGTCCTTGCCACAATCGTCCCGAAATTCTCCGTCCACCCGATGCCGGTCATACTTAACATGAAGGAATAACTCTGACGATCCGGGAACTGCAGGTAATAGAGACCGAGCGACCAGCACTTACAGGGATTCTGGTAGAGCGCCACCACGTCGTATTCCGGGCTACGCCCGTTTTTCACATCGTAATACCCTTTCGCGCCGATCGTCCATCCCCACGGGGTTCTGAATCCACCACCGATCGTGGCGAACTGAATCTCCTTGGTCGGCGCATAGACTTCATTGAACGACACAGGATTCCAGATATCACCGCGTCGAACTCGATTGCCGTCGTGACTGTATCGCTGCCCGACCTCGAAGTACCAGTAGTTCGATTGCTGAACCCGCAGATCGGTATTCCACTGGCTCAACGTTCCGCGATAGGGATCCACAAACGCATCGACCGTCAGATACGAATTCGTCGGCGGCAGGATTTGGCCGGCCATGATGTTTTTTCCCAGCGCCTCGGTTTGTCCGGGCGGACGGAAGAACTCCGGTGCCGTGTTCCCGATCACGGCGCGCAACCACACATCGGACATCTTGCGTCCTTGGACCTCTACCGTGGCCGGTTGCAGCGGCTGCGTTAAAGAACCGATAAACGGCAAGACGCCAGGGGTGAACTCGCGCGCCCGCGTCTGTACTCCCCCCACGTGATAACTCTGCGCCACCGTCAGATCCAGCCAGTTGAAGCTCTGCCCGTTGATCTGTTGTTCCAGCAATTTTGTTCGCAGGGAGTAGGTGAGCAGGTTCTTTTTCGGAATGTCGTCGACTTGGTCGATCTGCGCGATCTTGCTCTGATCGCTGCCCGGCACATATTCATACATGACGCTGGGCTCGATGGTGTGAAGAAAACTCCCGCCCTCCGCGCCGGTGTACCGGCGACTCAATTTGGACGACGCATCCAGGGCGGCCCAGAAGGTTTCGCGGTGCAACGGACTGGCTTCCTGAATGCCGCGCGTGTAATAGACCTCCTTAAATTTAAAATGCGGCATCAATCCGACCACGTGCCCGATATCGATCACGTCGGTGGTGATCCCCGGCATGAAATCCATGCGATTCACCGCAAACCCCTGCTCGCGATAAAAATTCACGAAATTGGTATCGAGGTTCACGAGAAACGGCAGGCCGAACGGCGACGTGTTCGGCAGCACATAGCCCACTTCGGGAAGGCGCTGGAACGTGTCGGGACCGCCGGAGTTCAACGGCTGCAGATACTGGCCCAAGAAATAGGCACTGCCGTAGGGAAGTCGCTGCGTCGCGAGCAGCGTCGACTCACCGCTCGGGGATGCCCGCTGAGCGCCTGAGTTGCTGAGTTGTTGCAGGTACTGCCGGTCCGAGACGAAGGACGCCTGCCCGCGGACCAGCAAGGTGTCCGTCACCTGCTGCACATGCTGGCCGCTGATCAAGCCGCGCAACCGCCGCTCATCCGAACTGGACTGATCCACTCCCGACACATTCGGCAGTTTGGTTTGCTGCAGAAAACTCGCGAACCACTGGCCGCTCGACCGGCGGTCCAGGTAGTACCGGTACGTAAAATCGCTGCCGTACCCGAGGTTGTTGTAGTACGAGGGCGCGATGGTCAAATCCTGGCTGGGGTTGATCGCCCAGAAATAGCCCTGCTGATAATGCAGACCGAACCGGTTGTCATAGCCCGGCGTGGGAATGAGAAACCCACTGTGCCGGTTGCTGAGCGGATAGGTCAACGTGGGCACGGGAATAATCGGCGTATCCCGCATGCACAGCCAGGCACGCTTCATCCCGATGCTCTCCCCGGTGTTCACATCGAGATCCTCGAATGTAAACCGCCAGGCCGGCTTTTCCCCGTCTTTCGCGTCACAATTGGTGAAGGTGCCTTCTTTGATTCGATAGTGATCCTCGGAGAGGCGCCGGATGCTGCGCCCGGTGAAAAACGAGTTGCTCGGCCGGACATACATCGAGCCGTTCGTGACGACGCCGGCTTCCGTATTGACGTTCAATTCCAGCCGCTCGGACTTGAGATCGGTGTTCGGGTCGCGGAAATGCACATGCCCGGTCGCCACCAGCGTGCCCGGCAGCGCATTGATCGTCACATGATCGGCGGTCAAGCGCAGTGATCCTTGCGTCACCACCACGGATCCATCCGCCTCGTAGACCTCTTGCTCCTGGAGATGATCGATGCGTTCGGCGGTAACCGTGAGGGGTTGATTGGTGGGCGACGACGTCGTGACCGTCGATTGCGCCCAGACGACGTCGAGTAACAGAAGCGGACCGAACAGCAACGCCACGACCAGCCCTACCGCCGAGCGACCGACCGTAGACCAGTGTCTGGAAGCGGGGTAGCGGTCTGGCCCCATCTCAACCACGAAGAGGTGAGAGGGAACACCCTCGGAAAAGGGCCTTGATCTCGCCGACCAACATCAAGGAGCCCGTGACACAAATCAGGTCGGACGGGGCAGCCGAGCGTGTGGCGAGAGCCATCGCATCAACGGGTGTCGACGTCACCTGCGCCGCAGGGGCAACGTCCGCCAGCAAAGCGCGGAGCTCTGAACCGGTGGAGGCGCGCGGGAGATCGGCCTGGGTGAGAATCAGCGTATCGAGAACCGGCAGCAGCGGGGCCAGAAATTCTTGCGGATGTTTATCTCGCATCATACCCACAATGAGGGTGATGCGGCCGGCCTGGTTGGTTCGCCGCCATCCGGCAAGAAAGTCGGCAAGCACGTGGGCAGCAGCAGGATTGTGCGCACCGTCGACCATCACCGTCGGCGCATGGGCGATCACTTCCAAGCGGCCTTCCCAGGCTACCTGCTGCAGGCCGGCACGTACCGCAGCGTCAGGTACCTTCACACCCGCCTCATCGGCCAGCTCGATCAGGGCCAGCGCGCAGGCCAGGTTGTCGAGCTGAAACCGTCCTTGCAACGGAGACGCAAGGTGCGTCTCACGCCGTCTCATGCCGGCATATCCGCAATCCGCCGTGGATGCACCGTCGCAGCAAAAGTCCCGATCCAGGAGATACACCGGCGCGGATACCGCCGAGGCGCGCTCCTCGATGACCCGGCGGGCCGATGCGTCCATCCGGCCAAGCACCACCGGCACTCCCGGCTTGATGATCCCGGCCTTCTCAAACGCGATCGCCTCGATCGTCGAACCCAAGTAGGCCTCATGATCAAGCCCGATGGTCGTGATGGCTGACACCAGCGGCGCAACCACATTGGTGGCATCGAATCGCCCGCCCAACCCCACCTCAAGGACCGCCACATCCACCCGGCACTCCGCAAAATACTGGAAGGCGAGCGCGGTCGTAAATTCGAAGAACGTCGGCGCTAAATCCGGAATTGCCGCCGCGCGCAGGGACTCCACCAATTCACTCACGCGCGCCTCAGGAATCATCGCGCCGTCGACGCGGATGCGCTCGCGAAAATCGATCAGATGCGGTGACGTATAGAGCCCCACGCGATGGCCGGCCGCCTGCAGCATCGAGGCCGTCATCGCCGCGGTCGACCCCTTCCCGTTCGTCCCGCCGATGTGCAGCACAGGGTAACGGCGTTGTGGATCGCCCACCCGGGCGAGCAGCGCACGGATCGTCTCCAATCCCAGCTTGATACCGTGCTGCTGCAAACTGTAGAGGAACTGCACTGTGGCGGGATATGTCATCGTAGCCATTCAAGGACACTCGCCTGCGCTAAAGGGCTCCCAAAAATTCGCTCCGGCATCCTCACAGCCCGTCGTTTGTCTCCCGCGACAGTCCGGTTGCGGCTGCCGACGAGAGACGCGTCACGACTTACACTTCACGGAGATGGAGAACGCCGCCGGCGGACTGTGTCCGCATCCTGTCAGAAATGTCCCACCAGCGTACTGACCGCTTCCTTCAGTTGTTTTCGCTCGACGATCATGTCGATCATGCCGTGATCGAGCAGGAATTCGGCCCGCTGAAACTGATCGGGCAATTGCTGCTTGATGGTTTGTTCGATCACCCGCGGACCGGCAAATCCGATCAGCGCTTTCGGTTCGGCGATGATCACATCCCCGAGCATGGCGATACTCGCCGTCACCCCGCCGAACGTGGGATCGGCCAGTATCGAGATGAAGGGCAGTTTGGCCTCGCCCAATTTCGCCACCGCCGCGGACGTTTTCGCCATTTGCATGAGCGAGAGAATTCCCTCCTGCATGCGTGCGCCGCCGGAGGCGGTCACGAGAATCAACGGCATGCGCCCCTCCAGCGCCCGATCGACCGCCCGGCAAATTTTTTCGCCGACGACCGATCCCATGCTGCCCCCCATGAACCCGAAATCGAAGACACACAGCGCCACCTTACGTCCGTTGATCGCTCCCTGGCCGATGACCATGGCGTCTTTGCGGCCGGTCTTTTCCTGCTGGGCCTTAATTCGATCTTTGTAGGTGCGCGTGTCTTGGAACTGCAGGGGATCTTGGGGCTCCAGCTCGGGATCCCACTCTTTGAACGTGCCCAGATCGACCAACAGGTTGATACGTTCAATGACCGAGATCGGAAAATGATACTCGCACTTCGGGCACACCTTGTTGTTGCGGTCGACCTCTTTGCGATATACGATCTCCCGGCAGTGGTTGCACTTCAGCCACATGCCCTCCGCCACTTTGGAGCGTTTGGGGGGATCGGCTTCCTCTGTTTTGCCTTTTTTAAACCACGCCATCCTGCTCACCTATAGTACAAGGGTTTGGCCCTCTTCAAGCGCGGTCAACTGTTGAATGCCCAATCGACCGAGCTCCTCCCGGATCCGCTCGCGAAACCGCGGTTTCAGATGATACGCGAAGACCGGCAATTCCGGCCGCGCCATCTTGGCAAACTCCTCGGCCAGCAGCGCCGGCGTCAGATGCTTCGCCACTTTCGCCAATTCACTCATCTCGTCGGGAAACGAACTTTCAATAAAGGCGGCCTTCAAGCCGGACACACCCTTGGCTACCTGCCAGAGCTCCTCGGTGTGATAGGTATCGCCGCTGTAGAGCACCGTGTGATCTCCGTCGCGGAGCAGAAACCCGACGGTCGGCACCACATGATTCACGCGAATCGGCGTCACCCCCAACCCGCACAACTCGGTTTCCTGCCCAGGGCGCAGTTCGCAGGATACGAAGACCGGCTTGGCGGGGTCGGGCAACCGAAAGAAGTCGGGGTAGACGGCTCCGTTAAAAATGTGTCGACGCAGTCCGTCCAGCACTTCGGGAATGGACGCGATGACCACCGGCTCATCGACCTCTCCGACGAGGTTGTCGGCCAGCGTCGGCAACTCACGAATATGATCGAAATGCAGATGTGTCAGCAGGACCACCCGGATACGCCGCTGCTCGTCGAGGTACAGCCGGGAACCGATCGTCCCCGCATCCACGACGAGCCGATCGTTGAGCAGAAACCCGCAGGTGCCGCACTGCACCGGACCGCCCTCACCAGCGACGAGCTGCCCGGACCCGTGACAGCCTAACACCCGGAGATTCATGGCCTGGGCCTTCCGGCTCGGCAGCCCGATCCCGGCAACTGCTCACATGCTGATGGATGGATGCTCCGCACTGCGCGGCAGAATAACATACCTTAGGCAAAGGCGCACACAGATTTGCACGGTCGAGGAGAGGTCCGGCGCCCGGAGGCGAGGCGCGGTGAACGACCGGCTTTCGACGCTACGACCAGCCGCTGCCGAGGCCGATTCGAACCATCATCAGCACACCCAGCCCGATGCTGGCCACACAGGCCAGACCCTGCACCATCCGATAGGCGCGCGGGCCGACTGTCGCGGAATAGATCACCGGGAGACTGAGCACCGCGCCGACACCGACCATCCCCAAAATCGAACCGGCACCGAACACCACGATATACCCGATGCCTTGCGCGATCCCGGTCACCGTCGAAAGCACGATCAACATCAGCGTTGCGGACCCGGCCAGGCCATGGGCCATACCGATCAACAGCGGCCGCAGCGACCCCTGATACCAATGTCCATGCGCATGATCCGCCTGCGCGCGGTGACTATGTAAATGCACATGCGCGCGTCCGTCATGTTCGTGGAGATGCAGATGCCATTGCTCCCTGTACATGCGGCGCGCCAACGACAGGCCCAGCACGACCAGCATCCCGCCGACGGCAAATTCAAACACACTGGCCAACGATTCGGGAATGGTGAGATTCAGAGCCAGGAGGATCGTCCCCACACAGAGCAGCATCACGGTGTGCCCCAGCCCCCAAAAGAAGCCGATGGCCGTGGACGCCTGAACCGTGGGGCGTTCCGCCAGCACCGTGGAGAGCGCCGCCAGATGATCCGCGTCGAGGGCATGACGAAGCCCCAAGACGAATCCAAGGCTCACAATGGTCAGGGCCTGAGGATCAAACATCCACTGCTCCAGGAAAGGGGGTCGGTTGTTTGTCGAACGGGAGCAGCACGAACGGGCGGTCATCCCCCGCGCGCATGCATTTCCAGGTGGGGATCTTCACGGAGCCGGTTGATTTCGATGAGGCGCTGTTCCCGCAACCCGACGGCTTCGAGCGCTTTGCGCTCTTCCGCGCCACGATCCGCCCGCCCTTGCCAGGCGGCGGTGATCAGCGCTTTCATGTCGTCGCGGGTCCGCCCCTGACGGAGAGGCGCGCGGAGATCGAGGCCGTCCTTGGCATACAGGCAGAGATACCACATGCCGTCGGCCGTGAGCCGGCTCCGATCGCAGGAGCGGCAGAACGGCGTCGTGGTGGAAGGAATGATGCCGAACAGGGTACCGTCCGGCAACCGGAATCGCTCTGCCGGCGCCACACTGTTCTCCACCACCGGTGTCACGACGCCGTAGTGGCGGCCGATGCGATCCAACATTTCCGCCCGCGAGAGCACTTGGCTCATGGACCAGTCCGTGGCGCCGCCGACATCCATATACTCGATGAACCGCACTTCGCCCCCCACCGACTTGCCGTATTCGAGGAGGTCGATGAGTTCGTCGTCGTTGTAGCCTTTGATGATGACCGTGTCGAATTTCAACGAGGGGAACCCGGCCTGAATGACGGCCTTGATCCCGTCGAAGACCTGATGATGCAGATCCCGCTTGGTCAAGGTGCGGAACCGGTCCGCCCGCAGCGTATCCAAGCTGATCGTGACACGGTTCAACCCGGCAAACGACAGGTCGGCAGCCTGATCCGCCATGAGCACGCCGTTGCTGGTGAGGGCAATTTCGGTGATGCGGCGATTCTCGGACAGTTGCCGGACAAACCGCGGCAGATCGCGTCGCAATAACGGCTCGCCGCCGGTCAATCGCACCTTGTCGACCCCCAGCTCGGTAAAGATCGCCGTGAGTTCGGCCATCTCCTCGAACGTGAGAATCGTATCGCGCGGCAACCACGCATAGTCGTCCTCGGGCATACAATACTTGCACCGAAGATTACAGCGGTCGGTCACAGAGAGCCGCAGGCTGCGGAGCGGACGCCCCAAGCGGTCGTAAATAGGAGGAACTGGTGTATCGAGCGTGCTCTGGTCCATCGAGACTCGAAGGCGCGGGCCTCTCCTCTCACCGCAGGCCGTGGGAGGGCTACGGGTGCTCCTCGACCCACACCTCTCCGTCGGGAGTGTGTTCGAGTTTCCAAATCGGCGTAATCTGTTTCAGTTCGTCGATCGCCCACTTGCAGGCCTGAAAGGCCTCCGCTCGATGTTCGGCGCCGGCAATGATCAACACGATGTTGTCGCCGATGCCGATCTCCCCGTACCGGTGCAAGATGAGCAGTTCGATCACGCCGAAGTCTTTGAGCGCGCGCTCGCGGATCTCCCGCAGTTTTTTCTGCGCCATCCCCTCGTAATGTTCGAAGGTGATGCCGTCGACATCCTTCCCTTTGGACCGGTCCCGGGCCGTCCCCAGGAAAATCGCGATGCCGCCGATGCGCTTGGACCGCGCGCGTACGCGACGGAGTTCTTCGTCGATCGAGAAATCCTCCCGCTGCACCCGGACCAACATGGCCTCATCGTCGGTAACGGGCCGACCGGCTGTGGTAACCTGTTCAAGACTCATCACTCGCTCCTATCGATTTCCGCCGGCAAACGGCGGCAACAGCGCAATCTCATCCCCGTCCCGCACGGCAAGGTCTTCGTGCGCGATATCCTGATTGATCGACACGAGCACCTTCTTCTTCTGCAACAATTCACCGATCTTCGGATAGGCCGCGTCGATGACCGCCACCAGGTCCTTCACCCGCCCGCCCTCGGGCAGCACCAGGGAGAGTGTCCCCTGATTGCCGGCCAACATTTTCGTCATCCCGAACAGTCGCACCGTCACCATACTTACCGCTCCATCATCGCAGGCAACGGACGCGCCCTGTTTAGACGGGAACCGGGCGCTGATAGGTGCCTGATTTCCCGCCGGATTTCGTCAACAGGCAGATGTCGCCGAAACTCATGCCCCGGTCCACCGCCTTGCACATGTCATAAATCGTCAACGCCGCCACCGAGGCCGCCGTCATCGCCTCCATCTCCACACCGGTGGGGCCCGTCGTCTTGGCCGTCGCGGTAATGATAATGGAGCAGCGCCGTTCATGGTCCGGCTGGGCAACTTCCTGAAAAGAGATATCCACGCTGGTCAACAGGATGGGGTGGCACATCGGAATCAAATCCGGGGTCTTCTTGGCCCCCATGACACCGGCCACCTGCGCGACGGACAGCACATCGCCCTTGGCGATCTTTCCCTGCTGAATCTTTTCGAGGGTTTCGGGCTGAAGAAAGACGATGGCTTGCGCGCTCGCGAGCCGCTCCGTGGAAGCCTTGGCGCCGACATCGACCATCCGCGCCCTGCCCGACTCATTGAAATGGGTAAACTCGGCCATGCTCCACGCCAAATCAGTTGGTTGTCGATCGAGAGCCGCCGAATTATAGGAGCCGGTCAAAATGGGAGTCAAGCCACGCGCAGCGCATCGCCCGGTCACCGGCATCGCTCCTGTGCAAATCCCCACTGAGATCGAGTAGAGTGGGACGACACAGACACCTGGAGTGAGGGAGCGCACAACGCATGTCGACATCGAGACGACCGGAACTGGAAAAGGATAATCCCACCGCCCCGCAAATCTATATCGGGCCGAGACGGAAACGAGCCCTCGCGCGTATGGCCGCCGCCCTCCCCGCACCGGCCTCGACGGGAATTGAAGCGGCCCTGGAGGCATTGGTGGATGCGGCAGAACAGTTTGCGCACAGCCTGCCGCCGACGCAGGACACGGATCGTGAGCGAAATGCCCTGTTGGAAGCGATCTCGCAAGCGCAGACGTTTCTGCCGCTTGACCGCACGCCGGGCGACCCGGCGACACCTACAACAAAGCCGCGATAGACTGAGCGTCTCGAAAGCACAACGGGGACAACCACCGGCGTGGTTGCCCCCGTTGTCTATCGGTCCAATGGCTCCCTGCGCCAAACGCGTTACGCAACCTGTTGAATCGCCGACAGCAGCCACTTCCCGCTTCCGAACCGCATGAAGGTCCAGACCTCGGTCGTTTCGACCGGCAGTTCAGCGTTGCCCTCCACGAGAGCCCCCTGTTCACCAGGCTGCTTCGCGAGAGAGATCGTGTAGTCCTTGGCGCTCCAGCTCAGACTGACTGTGGCATACTGGGTTGCGCCTTCACTCCACGACTCACGGACTTCCGCCCGTCCCAAGACCACATCTTCCACACGATTCGCCACACCTTCGCTCGCCTGCTCCGCCAGGCCGGCACTGAAATACTCCAGCATTTCCGGCGTCACCAGGCGGCGCAAGGCCGCGAGATCTTGGCCGCTCCACGCGGTTTGAATAGCGGTCAAGGCCTGCTGAAAGGCCGCCTTGTCTGCCGCAGTGATCTCCTCTTCAACGGCCGCCGCCCCCAATCGTGCACCCGACGAGTCGGCCAAGAGCGAGCCGCGTGCGGCACTGGTTCGAGCCAATCCGGCAAAGTTCGGCGCCGGCGTGCGCCGCGACCGCATGTACCACCAGAGTGCCCCACCCCCCATCACCATCAACAACAGCAACAGGCCGTTGGAGCCGGCTCCGGCCGCCGCTTGCTCCCCCTCGGCACCGTCGGTTGTGCGCGCGCTGGTATCGGTGGCGCCGAAAATCATGTGCCCCAACCACGTTCCCGCGAGACCACCGGCGATGCCGGCCAGCAACGGATTGCGCTGAATCCACGACGGTTGCGCCGCAGGGGCGGGTCTCGACGCGCCCCCGACCGCGGAAGTGGGAGGAGGAGCGGAAGGCCTGGCCGTCGTCGATTGTTCGATAGGCTTGGCCCCGTTGTCCTGATACGTCCGTGAGCCGCGGCTGCCCATGCTCCCTGAAGAACTCCCGCCGCGTGACCCGCTGGAAAACCCGCCGCCCGATCCACCGCGCGCCTTTGCGAACGAGAGGGTCGGCACGCCGACCAGGGCGAACACGAGACATGCGGCCATGAATTTAGTGGTATTCAAGCTGGATATCCTTTCTCTTGACGTTGCGCGTGACGTGCGAAGCTATCTGAATCCTGGATCATCCTACCAGTAATGTCCGCCGAAAACATAACATTCGTCCGGCACTCCGAACCATTCACATGCCGGCTTGCTTCCTCAACGCGCGCCTGACAGCATGGGCTCCGGACCATCGCATCAACATCCAACGCAGCATGCGCGCACCGGCCATGCTGCTCGTTGTCGTTCGTGTCTCATGACAGTCCGGTTGCGGATCCTCACGCGACGCGTCACGATGCACGCGTCACAGATGCTGAGAAGGCCGCGGGCGGACGTGTCGGAGCTTGCGAGAAAAGGAGTCGGCGTGAAACAGGGGTATCGATTGATCGTGGTGGATAAAGACGGAGTGCTGGTGTCGGAGTTTCAGTTGACCGAGCAGGCCCTCGCCGCGCCAGAAGCCTTCGTGGCCGCGCTCAAGGACTCGATCGAGGCCATCGAAGAGGCGGAGCCGTGAACTGAGGAATCAGGCATTCACTCGCGCGGCGAACATTTGAACCTGAATCCGGCGTGAAAATGATGACTTCACAGTTTGAGTCTCTCGATCTGATGGAGCGCATGCTTCCAAGCCGCCTCGCTCGGCCCACTCGCAGGCAACGCCAAGCTGGGCCGGTTCCCCACGC